>Ga0114951_10001246_pt1 | contig 32270 bp, 21 predicted proteins | sample AM7aDNAmetaG_FD_88677 | JGI IMG/M metagenome (GOLD analysis project Ga0114951, IMG submission 88677) | Freshwater microbial communities from Finland to study Microbial Dark Matter (Phase II) - AM7a DNA metaG | ecosystem: Environmental > Aquatic > Freshwater > Lake | place: Finland: Lake Alinen... | reverse complement strand
TCCACCGATCCAATTGTTGGTGCTGCGCTTCGGTGACTTGGACCATGCGGGCTAAGATTGCCATGCCCCTAACTTACTGCCACTCTCAAAATAATAAAATCTATATGTGAGACACTACACTAGCCTGACGCCGACTCTGGAGCGAAGCGCCAAAATTCGCTCCCTCAAAATTACCCGTTGAAATGGCGGGCCAGCCTGCTATTGTCTGGCCGCTTTGGGCGCGCCCGTAGCTCAGTGGATTAGAGCATCTGACTACGGATCAGAGGGTCGAAGGTTCAAGTCCTTCCGGGCGCACCACTTTTCCCACAGGAAACCGCGAGGTTTCCATTTCCCCGCACTCAGCAAATTCGGCGTGTAGTATCAAACTGAGACGCATCGGCGAAAAATCCGCGCCCGAAGTCTGCCCTTCCCTGCCGCCGCGCTGCGCTGCGCGTTGTCTCGCCTGGCGGGGTTCATCGTGTCGGCTGCTACAGCGGCCCGCTGGCGCGATGATCGGACGCGGAGTGAGCATATTTCAGGCAAGGGCTGGCGCGGTGCAATTGCGCGTCGGTATCGCGTGGCATGGTGCGCAACCAAAGAAAAATGCCAGCGGGTGGGCTGCTCCAAGGAGGTATACGATGCGCGGGGAGCGCATCAGCAGCAACCCACGGCGCTGGCACGAGAAACGTAGTTCTCTCTTGCCTGTTGTCAACCTGTTCTCTCCGGCAAAGCCGGAGCGCACGGAGCAGAAGCGGCGGCTTGATTTCATCGAGAGGCAGGCTTCTTTGGACGCCAACGGCGGCCACTCCTCCTCTTGGACCGGGTCAAGCGTGTTGTGCCTTCTCGACCATGGCATCCCAAACCTGCCGCTGCTCGGTCAAGACCTGAACGCGATCGGGAACCTTGTCGCTTCTCTCGGCCAACACCCAACCCTCCCAGTTCGCCTTCGTCAGCAGATTGACCATGAGCTGGTAGGGGTAATCCGGGGCGTTCAGGTCGTGGGCATGAATGATCCGGGAGAGGAAATTCTTGACCAGGTTGAAATTCGCTTCAAAACCCTGGCCCTTCGCATCCCGGGCGTCGCAATTCAAACGCACGCGCACGCTACGCTGGGTCACGCGATCCATGACGGCCCGCATCGTGGGCAGTTCTCCGGCCGGGCCGTGCGCTTCCAACGAAACTTCCTGGCCCAGGTTGACGGCGAAGGCGCCCAGTTCATCCAGCGCCCGGGCAATCTGCTCGATGGTTTTCTCGTGGGGAACGTCGCGATAGAACTGGTTTGGAAACACCCGCAGCACGTCGCAACCGACATCGTGGCTCAGTTGCAGATGCGCTTTGGCCGCCTCAATGGCCGCCCGGAGTTTTTCCGGCTCGGGCCAGTCCATGCGTTCGCCGCTGGCGATGCTCACAAGGCGCACCGGACTGTCGGCGAATCGCTTCTTGGTTTCGGCACGCTGGGACGCATTGAGCGTCAACTCCACGCCATGCGCGTACTTCTCGCTCGTTCGCAGTTCCACACCGTGCAGTCCGGCCTTCTCGCAGTTGGTGATCAACGTGGGGATGTCCCAGTCCTTTCCCCATGTATACGTCGTCAGGCCAAACCGCAGTTTCGATTTGGCCGGCGGCTCAGCCGCCCGCAGCAGCGAGTGGCGCAGACCGCCCAGTGAGCAAACGCCCACAGCGGCTCCGACACTGCTGCCCAGAAAACCCCTGCGCGTGATTCGTTGATGGTTGTTAGTCATAAGCTTTTTTCCTGGTTCTGCGATTACACGTTTTCCGGCACCACAAACGGCGCGCGGTATTCCCGGGAGACGAGCAGGTTCGCCGGCTGGCTGAACTCGCCGACGAAACGCTCCGTGTCCGGGTCGAAACTCAGCATCGCGCCAAGCGTGGCGGGTGTCTTGTCGAGATCCACGCCGTTGGCCAACAAGTGGGCTTGGAATCGCTGGTAGGCGGCGGACAACTCCTTGTTGCCTTCGATGCGTTGGCGGATCTCGCCGTCCGGCATGGTCTTGCCGACGCGGTATGAAATATTGCCCAAGTGGACCAGCACAGCCGACAGGTGTCCTTGCAGCATCTCGCTCACCAGGTCGCTCGCGCGACGGCTGCGCACGGCTTGAATGAAATTTTGGTTCTGATTGGGAGTGGTCGGCTGAAACTTGATGATCTCCTTGCCGCTGGCATCGAAGGCTGCGTGGCTGCTGATGGTGCTGATCACATACCCGTGTTCGCAGTGAATGACCTTGCCGATCGGGATTCCCTGATACGAATCCATCGCATTGGGACCCCAGGAATCCTTTCCGGCAACGGCGTTGGCCTGGAAGGACTTGTCCTTGGGCAGTGCGCGGAACTCGGAGAGGACCGGCGCCGGCTCATAATCGAAATACACGATCAGGGTGTTCGGCGTCTGGCCGTCGTCCTCGTAGCCGAAACGCCCGCCGATACTGATGACATGCCGCGGCAACCCGCCCCCGACGAACATGCGGCAACCATCCAGGTGATGAATACCCCAGTTGCCAAGTTCGCCGTTACCGTAGGTCCATTGCCAATGCCAGTCGTAGTGCAGGTTCTTGCGCACAGGCGCAACGATGGGGGCCGGTCCGGACCAGAGATTGTAGTCAAGCGTGGAGGGGATTGGTTGAGGGCCGCTCACCTTGCCGATGCTGCACCGCGGCGAGAAATGAACGTGGCGAACCTTCAGGACCTTGCCGAGCTTCCCCTCACGGACGTAGGCCAGCGCCTCCGCGTAACCGTTCTGAGCGCGGGATCCGTTGGGGCTCTGCACGATGCGGCGGTATTTGCGGGAGGCCTCGACCATCTTCCGGCCTTCGAAAATGTTGTGGGACGCAGGCTTCTGGACATACACATCCTTGCCGGCCTGGCAGGCCCAGATCGTCACCAGCGCGTGCCAGTGATTGGGCGTGGTGACCACGACGGCGTCAACGTCCTTGCTCTCCAAAAGCTTGCGCACGTCCGTGTAGGCGACGACCTTCTCATTACGCTTCTGGAAATTCTCCACCTCCGGGCGGAGATTGGCGTCGTCAACGTCGCAGAGGGCAACGATACGAACGCCGGGGACTTGTCGGAAATTGCGGATTTCGTTCCTGCCCATGCCACCAATCTTCACCCGCGAACCGACGCCGACCACGGCCAGTCGAACGTCATCGTTGGCGCCGGCCGCCCGCAACCACGGGGAAGAGCAGAGATTGGTTCCAACAAACGCGGCCGAAGCAGCCACCGAGCGCTTAAGAAAACTGCGGCGGGAAGTAGGTTTCATAAACGTTTCGCCAGAATCGGATGAGGCGTGCCTTTCCTTTGCTTCGATCTTTGGATGTTTGGCTTGAACCAAATCATGAGTATCCGCCAGTTATTTACCATATCCAAGACTGCGGTTAACAGCTTCTTTCACCGATCAAGGAAATGGGTTGGAGTTCATGCTTGGTGGTCCTCCGCGCCGGCCGGAATTGTTCAACCGAACTTCGTCGCGCGGCAGCGGCAACGGTTCGCAGCCGGATTTGCCCTCGCCCAACTCCAACGGCAACCGCTCCTCAATTGGAAGTCGTGGGCAGCTCTTTCCAGCCGGGCATGTCTTGGGCCGCGCGCAAACGGCCGGTCACATCTGCACCATTCACGATCACGGTGACTTGCCCGCCGCTGACAAAAAAGGGGGCAGAGCTTGCAAGCCGGTCAATCTCCAGTCGCGGCGTCTGGCCCAAATAGAGGCGGACCTGCCCGCAGCCAAACCCCGACGTTTTCCAACGGACTTGGGGCGTGACAAGAGAGAACGGCCCCACCCTGTCGGTCGGCTTCGTCGCCACAAACGGTCCCTGCTCGCCCGGCGCGGCGAGAACCAACGGGAGCCCGCGCTCGCCGGTGAGCTTCGCCCCGTGCACCGTTACCTCGCCGCCGGCTTCCATCCGCGCATCGGGGCAGGCAAACAGCGGGGCGGCGGCCGGCTGGCCGTTGAGCGTGCGGGAGAAAATGCGGTCGGCTTCCATGTCGTAGCTAATCGCCATGGTGTCTGGCCCGCTCGCGCAAGTGACAGTCCGCACTTTCTCGTCTTTGAGTTCTTCGCGAACCACCGCCGCCAGCATATGACGTCGGAAATCCGCCGGGTCGGGGTAATGCTTGCGATCGCCCACCTCGACGACAAACCCGCCGCGGATGAATCGCATCGGATTGATGAGCTTCACCTTTTCGAGCGACAGCGGCAGCGGTTCGTCGGCCTCATAGTTATAAACCGAAAGGCCCAGGCAACGTCCCTCCTGTTCCAAACGAATCTGGCTGCCCTTCACTCCCAGGTTTTGCCCGACCAGCGGACGCAACGCCACGTGCACCAACCCGTCGTGGACGAACAGCGTGTCGCCCGGCTTCAATGTGTAAGGCAAATGGGCCGGATCGAGCTTGGTGTCGTTGACGTAGATGGCGTCCAGCGGGTCGTAGCCGTCGAAGAACCCGGCCCAGGCACGCATCGTTTTGGCCTTTGGCCGCATGGCCGGATGGAACAGCACGATGGCCTTGTTTTCGCGCTGATAGACGTGTGGCAATCCGTCGCGCACGCTGTCGAAGGGATCGCGCCCGTCAATCAGGTAGCGGAAGATCAGGAACTTGCGGTCTTGCGGCTTGGCCACCGGCCGCTTGCGGTAATAGAGGATGCAATTCTCGTTCTGCCCGGCATAAGCGTAGTATCGGCTCGAGCTTCCCAGGCAATAGTCCTCGGTCAAATAGCTGGTTAGATCGCAGTGGCCGCCCGTCGCATACAGTTTTGTACGGTGGTCTTCATAAGGATAGTCGCCCCAGTCGCCGCTCTTGGTCGAGACCAGCACACTGTAAGGATAGAACTTCTGCTGGGCGATGGTGCGCAGGTAGTCGGGGAAGTAGTAGGCCATCGCCGCCAGCTTGGGAATCCAGTAGATGTCCGCCGAGCCGGGTCCCCAATCCTTGTTGCCGAGATCGGGGTCCAGCGGCGGGGCGCTCTGGAGGTAGCGATGCAGGATGTAATACAGGTTGCCGACGACGCCGGCCGTGTTGGGAGGATAGGATCGCGAATACGGGCCGCAAAGGATTCGTACGCTCGCGTCGTATCGCGCGCAGGTGAGCAGGAACAGGTATTCCTGCAACAGCCGCGCCTTCAAGGCGGTCTCGCGGTCGGCGGCCCAATTGCTCAGCCCCGCCAGCGAGTGCAGCGTGACCGCCTGGTAGGTTGGGCTGTTGTATTCGTCCGTGTCGCCGGTCCCCTGGCTGAGTTCGACGATGCCCTGCTGGGCCGCCTTGCGCCGCTCGGCGAACTGCTCGGGCAGGTCGGCGGGCGTCACGTCGCGCAGCCAGTCCAAAAAGTAACGCACCCGGTCGCGCCCAAGGGCGATGCGCTCCGGCTTGTCCATCAACTGCCCGGCCAGCACCAGCGCCATTGCGCCGTTGAGGGGATGGTTGGTGTTGATCATCCGCCGCGGCTCGGTTTCATACGCGTATTCGCCGGGCTTGGTATATTCCTCGAGCACCTCGAAAATCTTCGCCCGCGCGGCCGGAGTGAGCTTGTCGCCGCACTCGTAGGCGAGCGTATACAGATCAATGGCTCCCCAGCCCGGATCGTATTTCCCCGTCGAGGGGCCGCGGGTGCGCGGCTTCCAGTTTTCGAGCTGACGATTAATGGCCAGAAAATCCTCCGGGGTTCCCGAGCGCATCCGCCAGACGAAGGTCTTGGCGTCCAGCCGCGCCGCCATGTCGAGCAACTCCTGCGCGCGGCGTTGTTGCCAGTCCGCCTCGGGCGTATGCCGCGGAAAATCCACCTGGGCTGCCCCGGCAACAGAAGTGATGGGCTGGCAGTCGGCGACCGCCAACGCCAGCGCAACCGGTGCCAGCAAGATCAGTCTTCGCATGAGCCGAGGTTATGCGGTCGGAGCAACGCAGACAAGGAATCTGGCACCGCCTCTACAGCCCGTTCGCGCCGGCGTGTTCCTTACGAGGTAAGAAGAAGGCCGATGCGGCGGCCGTGATTACGCTCCAAACACCTTGCGGATAAACTCGCGGCTGCGGCGGTGGTTTTCAATGACCGAGCGTGTGATCAGCGTCTTGCCCTCGATGGCCAGCTCGACGGAGAACCGCCGCGCCAGTTTGTGCTCGGCGACATACTGGGCGATGGCCGCGTAGTCAATGTCACCCGTGTCGAGGTCCTCCCACCAAACGCCATCGCGGCTCTGGCGGATGTGCCAGGTGACGATGCGGTCGTCGTATTCGCGGAGCGCGTCCATCGGCTGGATGCCGCCTTTCCACACCCAATGCACGTCGTAGCAGAAGCCGACAACGCCGGGGTCGGTGTTGCGGAAGTTGTAGTGGAACTCGCGGGCGTGGTTGGCCATCTCCGGCATGTGATGGTGGACGCCGAGCTTCAGGCCGAGGTTCTTCAACCCCTGGCCGAAGTCCTTGAGCGCGGCCACCTGCGTCTTGAGTTCATCGTCGGTCTTCTCGCGGCCGATGGGCGCCACGTTGCAACTGATCACCTGGAACCCGCACTTTTTGCAGACCTTCGCCGCCGCCAACAACTGGGCCACGACGTCCTTCGCCTTGTCGGCCTCGTGCAACCGCGGGCCGCAGTAGAGGCTGACGGGTTTCAAGCCTTTCGATTTCATCTGGTCGGCCAGCTTGACGATGCTGTCGGGATGCGCGAAATCCATGCCCGGCTCCAGGTAGTCATAGCCGAGGTCGCGCATCACCGACATCGTTTCCACGATGTCGAACGGCTTCTTGTCGCGCTTGGCGTATTGGGTCCAGGCGAAGACATTCGAGCCGACGAGCGGCGCCGGCTTCGCGGCGGGCTCTTCTGCTGCGGACGCCATCGGGCGCAGGATGCCGGTGCCCGATGCAAGCGCGCCGAGCAAGGCGGCCGAGCCGGTTCGTTGGATGAATTCCCGCCGCGTCGTCTGCGGCGCCGAGGTGAAAGAGTTTGGGTGACGCATACCGCTATTGAACCCCGTCACGCGGCGTTGGGCGACAAGAAAATGTGACCGGATCTCGACGGGATTTTGGACTGAGTTCGTTTCACTGCGGCGCAATCGGCAGCGTAAGCTTGACCGGCGGGGATTTTTGGGAAAAGCCGGTCCCCTCATGGTGCAACCAGCCGCCGCCCGTGCCGCAACTGCAGTAGACGGTGCTCGCGCGGTTGCTTTCCACCCAGGTGCCGTCTGCAAGCTGGACGGCAAGGGCGGCGTCGCCGAATTTGAAGTCGTCACCGCCACAGTTGGACACTATGATCACGTTCTCGGCTGCAACGGCCGCCAACTTGTCCGCGGGAACTTCCATGACCCGCTCCGCCCACTGGTCAACGTTGTATCGCGAATTGGGTGGCAGGATGCCGATCACCTCGCCATTGAGGGTGACGGGTTTGTTGGCGTAGCGATCCTCTGGATTGGCGCCAAAGACGGCGAGGTGCAACCGTGCGGCCTTGATCGCCTTGAGCTGGGCAGCCGAGATCGCTGCGGGACCGCCGGGTGAAATTGTCGCTACTTCGCGGGCAGTTTGAATCGGCAGCAGGTCCGCCTTCTGTGCCGCAAAGGGTGTCGGCAAACTCAGGCTTGCCGGGCCAAGACTTTCGGCCAGACGAAGGGTGACACGTTTCGCGCCGAGTGAGCGATTGGCAGCCGCGTAGGAACTCATCACGAACGACCTGGCGGCAAACGGCGTCTTCGGCCGGGCGCTGGCCCGGACTTCCCAAGCCACGGTGCTCGTGCGACTCTGGAGCGGCACGATGAAGGTCTTCCAGCGTTCGCCCGTCAGAGCGCCCGTTTTCACGGGCTGGCCGTTGACCGTGATTGGACTCAGCGGCACCGCGCTGGCAGCATTCTCGCACACGAGGAAGAACCGGCCGCCCAAGACCCCGTTGGGCAACGTGACTTTGGCCTCATTCTGTAGCGGGGCAGTTGTGCCCAAGATATCCTCGACTTGCAGCGGCTGCGACGCGAGTGGTATTGCCAGTGCGAGGGACGCCTCCTTGCCGTACTCGCCCCGCAAGGGCTGCCGGATGTTGTCCACGAGGATCTCCTCGATCTTCGCGGGAGACTGAATCCTCACCGTGATGGGCTCGCTGGTCTCGCCGATCACATCGAACACATACTCCTTGTCCGATTCTGACACCACGGAGTATCTGCAACCTTGGACGACGGGCCGCCGGATCGCCGAGGCCGGCATCGCTTCGATCGCGAGCATTTCGTTGGGCGCCAGGGTAATCTCGACCGTCTGCGCCGGGTCCGCATCGAGCGCCAGGACCTTGCGGTAAGGATAGACGATCTCGACGAGGCGTCGCGTCTTGTTGCCTTCGGGGGGCAGGAAGTCAATTGCGGCCTTCTGTGGCCGCAGCGAAGGGTTGCACAGGAAAACAATGGTGCGTTCCCCGACGGCGTGTTTGTAGCCTACCACTTCACCATGGTGAGGATTCCCAAGAATCATCTGCGTCTCAACGAGCACGTCCTTGTTGGCCTCCGCCCAGCGGAGCGACTTGCCCAACACGTCCCAATGGGTTTCGCTCAGCAAGCTGGGCGTAATGTAAAGTTCCTTCATCATCAACCCCAAACACAGGGACCAGACCGTATTGTCGGTCCAGCTTTCCAGCGGTTCATGGGTGCCACCAAGCATGTGCAGTTGCCCGTAAACGATCCCGCACGTCATCAGCGCAGAGATGGGGAATTGGTAGCGGTTCTTGACAAAGTCGTCATACAGCACGCCGTCCACGTAGGCGATGGACTGGAGCCGCTGGTCCACGAACGGATGTGCCTGTTCGTAACCGGTGTCATTGGCGCCACGCCACACGGTGTCGCAGTACATCAGCCACCACGGGCTGAGCCACATTCCGCCGGTGCAGTTGAGGAATACCTTGGGGTTGGTTTGCTTCAGCAACTTCAGCATCTCGATGTAGGCGTCCACGTTGGCCTCGAATCCATATTCAGACTTGGGCAGGTGGCCGTGCCCCTCTCCATCGCAACTGAAACTGTTGAAATCATGCTTCAGGTAGGTGAGGTCGTATTGCTTCACGTGCCGCGTCATGACTTCGCGGAGTTGCCCGTTGTGTTTGGGCGCAGAGAGACAGAGGTGGGTGCCTGCCTTGTCCGTCTCGTAGCCGTGTTCCCGGCACCATTGCATCACCAGGTTTCCTTCCACTGCGGTCAATGGATGCCATAGACCGAGCGAACTGCCGCCGGCCTTCAATCCCGCGGAAAGTTCACCGAGGCCTTTGGGAAAGAGCTTCGCGTTGACCTCCCAAATTGACTTTCGGTCCTGCCATCCGTCGTCCGGCACGAAGGAGTCCATGCGGACGCCATACTTGTCGCACAGGTTTTTCTTGAACTGTGCAAACGTCTCCAAGAACAGCTCCGTGCTCATCTTGTCCTGACGAATGTCATACCAACTGTTGTAATGGACGTGGGTGCGCGGGGGGATGCGGATGCGGGCCAGATATTCCGCGAAACCGCGCTCGACCGCCCCTTCCCGCGTCACTCCCAGCACGGCAGGCTTCGACTCCAGGTAAACCGGCGTCAATACCTTCCCCGGCAGATGCCGCAAGGCGACGCTGAATCGCAGGGCAGGCGGTTTTGCCTGCGCGTTGTCCCGCACCTCGTTGTGAGCTGCCGGATACTCCAATCCCGTGAAGACGCTGTCGGCAATGAACACCGGCTGGCCGAGGCCGCCCAGCGCGCACGGGGCGGCGGTGAAGAATCGTTCGACCTCGATGCGATTGAGGAGCGGTTTCTGCGGGCCGACGGCGCGCACGGCAAGCACCTTTCGCATCAGCGCTGCGCCCGGTGCCACCTCATGGCGAAGTTGCACCTCGATGCCAAGCTTTTCACAGACCAGCTTCAAGATGAGCCGCTTTGCCCCGCGGTCGAGGTTCTGCACCTCTTTGTTCTGGAGAATGAAGTCTGCGGCCGTAACAACCTGGGTCTCGTTGACAGTCAACGAGAACTCTGCGCTCTCCAACAGGATCTCCTGGTTGGCGAGTTTGTTCCTGATCGAGGCGGTGCACACCTTGCCGTCCGACAAATTGATGACCCGCTCCAGAGCGGCGTTTCCGATCACGCACCGTTGGCCTTCGATACGGGTATAAGCGGCGTCTGGCTGCGCGACCGCTGGAAGCAGGTTGACTTGCGCCAGTGCCAGTCCGACAACGATGCAAACGATCCAGTCCACACGCTTGGTGGTCATGATTTGCCTCCTCGTATCAATGTTTTGGTGCGCTAACCAAAGTTCCACGTCTCCTAGTGATCACAACTTAACAAAATTTGTGGAATTGGGTCGAGCCGCAAAACATGGCCGAGCAACCCAACGGGAACACCTGACACCACGTCACGTCCCCCAGGTAAAAGACGCGGGTCCGAATTCCCGGCGGCTACCGCAATCGAGCCACGGCTTCCTGATTCACGTCGAACATTGTCTGAATCAAACTCCTGTGACACCAACTCACCGTGAATCGCGCTGGGAAGACTTAGCGCTTGGCACAGGTGCGTGTGTTGCTACACTGCCAACCACCTTCGATCGGACCATGAACATCTGCCAGCAGACCTTGAACCAACGATGCTTTGCTCAGCGGCAGGAATTAAAATTCCCGCCCTATAGTTTTCGATTGAGGAGATACTCGATGCGCGCGATTTCCCGGCTGGTGATCATGGGGTTTGTCAGCGCGATGGGCATGTTGGCCGGCACGCAGACGGTTCATGCTGCGACGCTGGAAACCGGGAACGGTTTGCAACTCGATGTGTCCGATCAGGGCCGCATCACGGGCCTGCGCATCGGACAAACAACCCTGCCGCTGAAGTCGCCGGGCGGGTTTGCGATCGCCGACTTCAAGAACCAACCGAAACCGGTCAACCTCGTCCCCAATCCAGGTTTCGAAGATGGAACCAATGGCTGGCATCTGAGTCGCGGGCAATCGCTGGACAACACCATCGCTCATTCCGGCAAGGCGTCGGTCCGCCTTGAAGTGCCGGGGCCTGAATCACGCACCTCGAATCTCGAGGTCGTGGCGCCCGTCAAACCCAATACGCGCTATCACGTGGGCCTGTGGCTCCGCCGGGAGAACGTGGGCGTCTGCGGCGCCTATTCGTCGGAACGCGATGATCGCAATCAACTCACGGGCAAGCGGGGGCAGGTCGGCGCCGGCATTCCGAAACAGGACGGCATCTGGCATCTGGTGGAGTGGAACATCACCACGGAGCCCAAAACCACGCGGCTCTCGCTTCGGGCCGACATCTACCGCTCCACAGGCACGATGTGGGTGGATGACTATTTCGTCGAGGAAGTGAACGAGGGCGTCTATCAATCGGTGGAGGGACGGACCGAGATCATCCAGAACGGGATCAGGCTCAACGCCTTATTGCCCAAGCAAGGAATCGGGCTACAGGCCACCCTGCGGGCCGACAAGGAGTGCCTGCGCATTGACGGGATGGTGAACGATACGACGGGCCAGGATCGTGCGATCGGCGTGAAGTTCGCCCTGCCGTTGGATCTGACCGGGTGGAACTGGTATCACGATGCGGAAGAGCGGGAAACGATCGACACGGCGCGCACTTACCGCCTCACATACAATTGCGTTTCTGGCGTGGGCGGCTGTTCGATCTATCCATGGTCCGCGGCGAGCAGCCTAGCCGCGGGGCTGAGTTTGGCGCTGCCGCTGTCGCAAGGTCCGCGGGTGTTTTTGCTCCAGCATGACCAGCGAACGCCCGAGACCTCGCTCACATTCTTTTTTGGCTTGACCAAAGACGCCGGCAACCATCCCAGCCGTGCGCCGTTTTCCCTGGTCGTTTATCCCCACGATCCGGCTTGGGGCATGCGCTCGGCCATGCAGCGATACTACCGGCTGTTCCCCGAGAGTTTTGTGAAACGCCCGACGTTCGAGGGTTACTTGAACTATGCCGACGAGGAACGATTCGATCCGAAGGCGCATCAACTGATCGTCCGGCATCGGGACCCGATAGACGACGCAAGCGACTTTGGCGAAGGGTATAAATTCCTCTGGCATCTGCACGGCTGCTACGACTTCCGGCAGGTGGCATACGAGAATCCCAAACTCCCGCCCGATGAGACGGTGTTCTCCTTGTTAGAGGGCATGATTGCGAACGAGCAGACCAAGCCCAGGGGCTACACGCCAACCGCCGAGATGATGAAGAAGATTGTCTTCGGCCCGCAGGGTCGGATTTCTTACATCGCCGACACCCAATATTGGCGTCCCCACGAGGGCTACAATCATACAGACCACGCCGGCTGGGGTTTCAATTTCCGCGTCAATGAAGACCCGGACGTCTCGCCGTTTCTGGCCGAGCTGGCGCGGAGCAAGGCCCAACAGTATGCGCAGGATCCGGCCCGGCGGCCGTGGGACAGCATGTTCACGGCCGACGCCATCGAAGGATACATGGCCAATGCCGCATGTCTCGATTTCCGCCGCGAGCACTTCAAGACGACGCTGGTGCCGCTGACCTTCGGGGCTGGAAACCTTCGGCCGGGCATGCCCAACACGATATGGGATTTTCATCGCAAGGCTTGGTGGCCCATCACCAAACAGCACCAAATCGTTGTTCACGGGAATGCCAATGGTTATGAACAGTTTTTTACCATGCCCTATGTGGACGTGCCGATGACCGAGGGGAGCTGGGACGTTGATCATATCGGGCGCTGGGAGCGTTTCTTGCGGGCGGTCAACTATCGCAAGATCTGGCGTCACTGGCACGCATGGAGCAAGCGGGGAGGCTACGGCGACCGCGATCCGGCCAACGTGCAGGCGCATTTCCGCCATTGTCTGGCCTATGCGATCTACCCCGCCCTGGCCTGCGTGCAGGATGGCAGCGGCGACATCGAACCCCATCGGGCGTGGTATCGGCAGTATGTGCCGGCCATCGAGGAATTGTCGGTGGCGGGCTGGGATCCCGTCCCTTATGCCACGGCCTCGGAAGGCGTCGTCGTCGAACGCTTCGGCGACTACGCGCAAGGCGAGCTGCACTTCACTTTACATAACTATGCCGGGAAGCCGGTCGAGACCATTGTGAAGCCGGACTGGAATGCCTTGGAGGTGCCAGCCGGCGAGGAACTGGTGGTCATGGACATTTTGCCGGGCACCCCGAAGTTGGCGGTCTTTCCTCGTGAAGAATATCGCGTCGAAATCGAGGCCGACGGCACTCGGGCGTTTTGGGTCGGAACCCGCCGTCAGGCGGCTCAGCACGGCTTCCGCATGGCCGCGGCGAGCCTGAAAAAAATCGAGCGTTTCTTTGCCACCGAAATGCAAGGGGCAGCCAGAGGCAGTTGGGAGAAGGCACTGAGCACGGCAGAGGCTGGTATGCAGGCGGAAGGCCCACGGGCATTGGAACTGGCCGAGACGCTCCAACGGCTGGCGGAGAAAAATCTCCCGACCGACCTGGCAACCCGCAGTCCCGTTGACCTTGCCAAGCTCCTGTTCCGTCTGCGCGTCCAGGTATCGTTGGCGCCGGTCGCGATCCTGGGCATCCAGAGCGACGCACCGCGGCATGTCGCCGACGCCGTCCGAGGCCAGTCTGCAGCGGTGACATGGAAGCTGGACTTGGGCCGGGCCAGCGTGGACCAGACTCGGGTATGCGCCATTTCCCCTTGGCCCGGAGTAGCCGACAAGTGCCGAATCGAGTCGGCAAGCCCGCTGGAGAGGAAAGTCAATCTGGCCGTCCCAACCGAAATTCCCCGCCGGTTATTGCCCTACTTGCTGGAGGTCCGCGGAAAAGCCAACGCGAGTTCCTTCACCGTGACCACACCGGTTGACGTCGAGGTCGGTGCTCCGATCAAGGTGGCCGTCTCTCCCCAACGGGTGCTCCGGGGTCAGGAGCAAACGCTCAATGTTACGGTCGTCAACCGATTGGACGAGGATGCGAGGCTGATCCTCAAATGGAAGACTCCGCCCCATGTCACGATCAAGCCGGCCGAGATGACCCTGGCCATCCCTTCCAAGGGCAGCGAGGCGCAGTCGGCGAGCATCACGTTGGACAAGAACACGACCATGGGCGACCTCCGACTCCTCTACACCATTGCGGACAAGAATCCCCGGTTCACCTGCGACGGTCCGATTTTTCTGGACGTCGGCGATCCCGCGCCGCCCGTCAAGTAACGACTTTCGCCGGAGCGTGTCTGGAAACTTCCGCGATGACTGGCAGGGGAGTTATCGTCAATACACCGGGCACCGTTCCGAGTGGCACGGATTTGCCTACGCCATCCACGGGCGCCAACGGCCCTTTTGCATGACGGCCTCGAGCGCCTTCCCGGCGATGGCGGTGTTCTCGACGATCTGAAAATCGAACATGCCGACACAAAGGAAATCCGCACCGTTCTCGAAACACCACTGGAAGGCGTTGCGCGGGTGGATGGCTCCAGCGGCGAGCGTTTTGAAAGCGATCCACGGCTTCTTCAACGTGGCCATGTAGGCGATGGTCTCCTGCGCGCTGGTGCACCACATGTTGTCGTGGGCGCGGCCGTGTTCGTTGGAGCCGCTGATCTCGTCGAAGTCGCCGCGGTTCTTCTCCGGCGTCGCCGACCAGTAGCCATCCTTGTGCAGCGTCTTTACCCAGAAATCGGGATCGAATCCGGCCTGAACGCACTTGCGGACTGTCTCCAGACAATGCGCGCCAAGACCGCATGGCACCAATTGGTCTTTCATGAAGCTCATCGCCGCCTCGACCTGTTTGATTTTCCCGTCTTTCACCCATCGGTCACAAATCCCGCCTTGGAGATAAACCGCATCCGCTCCGTTATCAATGGAACTCTTGATGGCATCCTTGAAGTCGGACTGACCGCCACAGTCGGATATCCATAAAAGTTTGCCACCCTCTTTCCGATAAGCGGCTTTCACATGATTGGAGACGGGATTCGTCATGAAGAAGGTGTTGATTCCTCGCCTCTCAGCCAGCCGGAACGTCTCCAGGATTTTCTCGTCGGTGTGATACGCTTTGATGAGCGGCGAGACGTAGATCAGGTCACGACTATGCGCCCAGCCGCCAATCATATTGCCTCCGCAAATCAAGCGGCTGATTTCGAGACCCTTGATCTTCCCTTTCGGGATCACCGCCGAACTGATTGCCGGGGCAACAGGTGTTTGCGGCTTACCCGAAGCGATTTCCGCGCCCAGTATTTGTTCCTCAAAGCTATGCCACGCCAAGGCCGTTCCGCCAGCCATCAGAGAGTGTTTTAGAAATCTGCGCCGCCCTATGTTTCTGGACATATGCTCGCTTTCTTTCAACTGACATTCCCCAGTTGACCACAGCCCACAACCATCGCGGGCTATTCAGATTCATGGAGCAACATCGCATCAGCTCCATCACGCGGCCAGAATCACACTTCCTTTATCAACTGTTCCCCAAATCCTTGCGGTGCGCCCATACTTTTTCGAAGGCCTTGATATATTGTTCATTAAGTTCGGCCATTTCCCTGGTGAAAAAGGGAAGTGAAATCCCCCTCTTATTGACCGCTTCGGCTCCGGGGAATTTATCAGCCATTACGGGCAAGTGGTGCCACCATTCAGTTTCATGAAACACCGGATTGTTGCATACGAACTGTGCACCTGCGGCGCCAACGGAAACACCTTCAGCCCTCAGGGCCTTAATACAAACATCCCGTGACATGCCGGCTTCATGTTCATCCAGGAGAAACCGGTTTGCGGCATAATACACTCGATCCACATCCTTGCGGTTCTGTTGTTCGTAAAGACCGGGCAACTTGGTGATACGATCGTTAAGCCTGCGCACCTGGGCTTTTAATGCCGAGTTCCGCTCGTCCAGTTTTGCCAGCTGACACCTGGCTAATGCAGCCGCCATCGGGTGCATACGCAGTTTCATTCCAAGTCCGTAGCTGTATTTCTTGTTGCTTCCCTTCAACTTGGAAGCCCATTCATAATGGCCCAGTATGGTTGCCCTTTCGAAGTCTTCCTGATTCTGGTAATTTCCCATCCCTCCTTCGATGGCCGGGAGTGGTTTGCTTGCCTGGAAGCTGAAACACGCCATCCTGCCCCATGTGCCCATAAACTTGCCATGCATGGAGGCGCCGTGCGCGTGGCATGAATCTTCCAGAACAATAAGCCCCTTCTCTTTACAAAAGTCAGATATGTAGTCCATGTCCGCAGGCATGCCCAAATAATGAACAGGGAACACGGCTTTTGTATTTTTGGTCAGCTTGCGTTTGGCATCCTCCACGTCGAAGTTCAGGGTGACGGGATTGATGTCGACCATAACAGGGACCAGACCAAAGAACCGCATCGGGGTTATCGTGGCCCAGAATGTAGAGCAAGGCACCATGATCTCGCTGCCCGCCGGAAGATTCAGTGCAAAATACATCGCCGTGATGGCGCTTGTGCCGTTGTAGTGTGCTTTGCAATACGGAAGGTTAAAGTGCTTCTTCCATTCTTCCTCAAATGCATCGTTGGGGGTATAGTCGGGCTTCCTGAGCACTTCCAGCACGGCCTTTTCTTCCTCTGCCCCATAGCGTGGCCAGGTGGTGGCATCATCATGCGATGCAGTAACCGCTTTGGGACCGCCCTTCAAAGCCAGAGTGCCTTGATCATTCCGGGGTGTGCCTGCCCTTGAAATAGCTGGAGAAGCCCAAAGGAGCCCCGCAGTTGTCGCTCCAGTCGTCTTGATAAATGTTCTTCTTGTCGCACCTGTTGTGGAATTGTTGGTTTTGTTTTTCATAGCTCTCGTTGAATCGGTTGGGTGACTCCCGTGGTGGATATCAGAAGAAACATTCATCCTTTATTTCTCCACGAACGCGCGCAGATTACGCCTGAAGCCCGTCGAGCATCAATCGGAAAGTTGAGCCGAAAAACACGGCCGAGCGACCCAATAAAAATACCTGACATCACATCAGGTTCCCGCCCGGTAAAAAAAGAAACGCGGTTGGAATCCCCGAGTTGCCATTGCACTCGAACCACGGCTTCCTGATCCACGTCAAAACCGTCTGCTGGTTTTCTGCCACCCTGGATGCAGGTCTGAGCGGGGGTTTTCGAATGGACATGAGTGGCTCGCCGTCGTATGAAACGGCCACAACCGGAGAGATGGATGACAACTGCGAAACTGATTGTTGGAATTGGGACAGCGGTGTTGAGTTGGATGATCCCGGATGCGGTGGCGCAGGCGCCCGGACGGCCCGGCTCGTATGCCATTATCGTTGAAAGTCCGTTCACAGGCGTCGTCGTCAGCGCAACTCCCACCTCATTGACCGCCAACGGCGAGGTCACGCTGACCCCCCGTCGCGCATACAAAGCCAACGGCAACGCCACAGAATCCAAAACGGAGCGTCAGGACGTTGATTTTTCCGTCAAGAGCGCCACGTTCACTCGCGACGACAAGCCGTGCACACTGAAAGACATCAGGAAGGGTGATTCAGCCATGATCGAATTTACAGCGCCCAAACAAGGCAGTACCAAGTTCATCGCCATGAAAGTGGTTATCACCAGCAAGGGACATGGCGCTTCCAAGTGACCGGACTCGTCTTTTCGAGCCACTCCGATGTTCGTCTCTTCTGCCTTTCACCCACATCCCTCGCACCCTGCGCCCACTGTATGAAATAATCACTGCCACATGGACTTCAACCTGCTCGATATCCTGCTGCTGCTTTACATCGGCTACAGCGTCTATCGCGGTTATTCACACGGATTGGCGGCTGAAGTGCCACGGCTGATCAATGTCCTGATGCCGGTGCTGGCCGGCTACGGCCTCAATCGCTGGATGGGGTGGGCGCTCAAGGATGTGACACACCTGTTCGGTCTGAACACACACGCGCCGGGAGTGCTCACAGTCATGTTCGTGGCATGGTGGCTGGTGCGGCAATTCCGTGTCCGGTTACGCACCTGGGTGGAGCAGCGATTCTTCGACGAAACACTGCAGAGGCGCGGCGGGGCCATCGTACGCGGTGTTCGTGCGCTCGTGCTCGGCTCCACGATCATCGTGTTCGTGGGCCTGCTGCCCATCGGTTTCCCAGGCAGGCCATTCTCACATGGCTCGTTCGTTGGCCGCAACCTGATCCGCTACGTCGTCCCGCTTTATGAGGAAGTTGCTGGCAAGGGACAGGTCAGGCGCAATGGCGAGAAGCCGCCGCCACAGTAAAACAAAAGCGCTCGCGTCAAATCACTTGCCGGCCAGCCAAATCGTCAATTCACCGGCGACCGATGTGGCCGACTGTTGTATGAGCAAAACCGTTTTTACTGCTTCTGTAGTGCCGACAGGACATCAGAGCGGATTCTGGGCCAGTCGGGACGGGCGATTGCGTCCCAGACCTTCACGTTGTCCAGCTGGGTGGACTTGCCGGCGACTGTGAAGCCGACCATGTTCTTGGTGGGGTGGTTTACGCCTTCAGACTTGAGGTAGCCGACGGGTTGGGCATCAATGCTGATCAGCATCTCGTCACCGACGACTTCCACGCGGGCTTGGTGCCACTTGGCGGGGTCCAAGGCGATCTTGAAGGAAGCAGCCTTGTCCTTGATGCTTTCCTGGATTCGCTTCTTCTCTTCTGCCGTCGTGCTGGGGTCCTTCATCTTCTCATAAATTTCATTCTTCATGCCCCCGAACTTGGAATCGGCGAGTTGCACCGAATTGGGTGTGATCGTGGCGCGGATGATATGGCCGGCATGGGCGTCCTTGTAGTTGCTGTCTTCCATCATCAAGTGGCAGGCCGTGGAGCCGTCAAATTTGAAGGAGAACTCGGCCATGATGTCCTTATAGGGGAAACGCGGGTCGGCGTAGGCGTAGGCACCGTGATGATCGTCGGGATTCTCCGCCGCCGTGACAACACCGTTATGGATCTCCCAAAAACCTTTCCCGACCTTCCACGGCGGGGGCATCTCGGCACGCGAGAAGTCGTCCTCGAACAGCAACTTCCCGGGCTTGCTGAGAATCATCTGTTTGTCGGCGGCGAACATTACGATCTTGGTTATATCGACTTGGGTCGCGACAAACTTGGAACTGCCTTGCTTGGGCGGCGTAAACGTGATGGTGACTGTGTCACCCTTCTGGAGGTCTTTCAGCTCACACGGACGCCAGCCGCCGCGAGTGATTCGCGCGCCTTTGATGGCAAAATGAATACTCCGGGATTCCAGATTGTTTTTTAAACTGACGCTGGTTTTGTTGGTAGGAGGATTTGTCGGATTGGGTTCGCCCTTCACGATCAATCCGACGGGATTGATATTGACCACAACGCCTTTGAACGGACTTTCAATAGCAGCGCCATCCGGATTAGGCCCTGGGACTTGGGCCATCACATCAGCGATCATCAACCCCAGAACAGTTGCCACAATACCACCGGTCAGCATCACAGTTTTCATCGTAATCGCTCCTCTTGGTGACCGTTTCATACGACACCCAGCACCGCGTGTCCACTCAAACCAACTCCCCTATACGGCAAGCTCCCGCCACTTCCATTGCTCGCATACTGACAATTCCACTGACAGCTGTTCTGTGCCGTTTGCCCGCCTCATCCCGAGCGTCTACCATTTCTCATCGTGTACGGCATCGGGTTTCCCCCGATAATGCGTATCGGGAATTCCCCGAATTGTGACAGACCAAACTCCAGGCATAAACTGGTTGTTGATGAATCGTCTGCCCAATAACGGCGCAACAACCGACGGATGTGCCGTCCCTCAAACAAATGATTCTACTCAAAGATAACGCCAAGGCCTGTCACGCTCCACTACGCCCCAAGGACACGCTTCAGCACACAGTTGGCTGCCGCCAGTCACAACCTGCGGTTTGCTGCAAGAACTGTATGCCGAATGTCTGTGCGTTTGTCCGTCAAGACGGCATGTGTTTGTCACCGCCCATGTCCTGGCCCAGACAATTCAAGAAGCTGAAGCAAAACGGCGCAAAAATGTGAATGGCGTGATCAGCCCATCCTGACATCGCCCCTTGCTTAATCCTCCAGTGGTGGCAAATCATACCCAGCACAGCGTGAAAGCTGAAAAGCTGATGTGAAAATCACACGCTGTGCTAATTCTTTGCACTCCCCGCAGTCCTCGTTCCTCATACGCCGTTGAACAGTGTTCCGATTCAAGATTACGCATGGCTCGTTGTTCGTCGGATTACGCACTTCGATTCTGGGCGGTGACATGAATGTTCGTCCGGATAGAAAAAACAACCTCTTCGCCACGTTACTTCTTCGCCGTCACCGCACCCATGCGTCGTTGGAGTTTGTCCCAGCGGATCTCCCAGTCTTGCCAGAACTGTGCCCATTCGACGCCTGTTAATTGCTCGCGAGCCTCGTGCAGGATGCGTTCCACGTCGGGGAGCCGCAGTTTCACAGTGTTTCGCTCGCCGAGCTTGAGGCAGGCTTCCAGCAGCGCGATTTGGTTGCCAGGATAATCGGGCCGGAGCGCGACAGCTTTGTTGAGATAGTCGCGCGCTTTGACGTGATTGCCGATGCTGAAGGGCGGACCGGGCGCATCGCGGTAGAGTTCGCCCAGCGACCGCCACGGACCGGCGTAGTCGAATGCCGGATCGAGATCGGCGGCAGTCTTGAATTCTGCTTCCATGTCCCGGACCAGTTTCAACACGCCCAAGGGTCGGGTTTCCGCAATCTGGCCCAGGTTCATCGCAAAGTAGTAATGGGCCGCACCGAGCTGAGGCTTGAGTTGCGTGGCACAACGGCAGGCGGCAATGCCTTCCCGGGCAATGGCGACGCGTTGCGAAGCCCCGGCAGCGAACTCGGCCCAGTCGAAACAGGCGTGTCCAAACTTGCAGGCTGACTCGGCGTTGTTGGTTTGGCAGAGCCAATGCAGGCGGCTCTCGTCGAAGAGTTGATGAGCGCGGTCCGCCGCTTGAGCCAGCGTCGGCGGCTGGTAAAGCGCCGGCAATTGCGCGTAAGCGCCACTCGTGCCGAAAAGGAATGTCAACGCGCACCACACTGGCAATTTGATTGGGAACGTCCGGCGTTTCACGGCAAGGCCAAAACAATCACAACAAATCTCCCGGCCGCATCACGAGTGATCGCGTGGCACGTTTGGAAATCGCCTGCTGGATTGCCAGTTTGTTGTTGTTCACGGTATTGCTTGAACACTTCCGCAACCTAGTCGCATTCACGTCCGATGCAAGTGCAGATGGATTGTTGTCACAATCATCGTGAGGCTTCAGCTCATGGCTTCCCTGCCCTTTGTCGTAAGGATTTCCAGAGGTTGTGACGGCATGGTCTGGCGCCTCGCATGATGAGCGATGGCGTTTTCGAGGTCAGTCAACGTCGGAATCCCGGCACACGAGCAATGTCAGCCAGGTGTTATCGCCGAAGAACTCGCGTATCTGAGCCGAAGACGTTTTGCTTGATCCGCTGGTGCTGGATGCGGCCAGGTTGCTGCCGTGGCTGAAACCATATCCACCAGAGCAGATGAAGTTCTGCCCTGCCAGACAGATGACTTGCGGCGGGCCACTCACATGAATCTCATCACCCTGGCGCGAACAAACCCCGTGGGCCCTTAATTCCGTTTTACCCGTATAGCGACGTATACACGATCAGCGGCGAACGCTTGATACATAGCGTCCATACTGCTTTTCTGACAATCGGCAGAGGATCATGCGAAGATCGGTTGAGATGGACAAATCCAGACCCTCCTCCATACACTCAACACCAGCCGCTTTAACACAACACAAGCCCGAAAGATATATGGTCCGGTTGGCCAATAGAGGAATCGCCATGAATCGCCGCGAATTCACACGCGTTGCATTGGCCGGGCTGGGAATGCAGGCGATTCCGTTGATGGCGGACGAATCGACCGGTTACACCCGCGCCAATACCGACTGGCTGGCGAAGTGCCGTTATGGGATTGGCGTTCACTGGACGGCGCAGACCGTTCCCCGGCACGGTGAACCTTTGCCATTTCAGCGCGCCGTTGATGCCTTCAATCTGAAGGCGTTCGTGGGACAGGTTCGGGATGCCGGGGCCGACTACGTTCTTTTCACGGCCGCCCACGCCCTGCAAATGCTTCCCGCCCCGCACCCGGTGATTGATCGCCTGCTGCCCGGGCGAACCTGCAAACGGGATTTGATCGGCGAACTAGCGGACGCGCTTGCCGCTCACGGCCTGCCGCTGCTGGTGTATTGGAATCACTCCTGCAATGGCCGGGATGATCCCGAGTGGCGAAAGGCGGTCGGTTATGACGGACAGGACAAAACCGTTCTCGCCAGGAACCTGATGGAGATCGTGGCTTGGATGGGAGAACGGTATGGCCGGAAGATCAAGGCGTGGTGGTTCGACAGCTCCTACTCCCTCGATCCGCGAGGGCCGCACAACTCCGTGACCACAGACATGACCGGCTTCCAGTTCCCGTGGGACCGGTTCACCGCGGCAGCCAAGACGGGTTGCCCATCCCGGCTCGTGACCTACAACGCCGGCGTCGCCCAGACCTATCTCTACACGGCCCATCAGGACTACTGGGCCGGGGAGTTGGTCAATCTCAAGACCCCGGCGACGAGCCGCTATCTCAATAACGGCCTGCAATGGTTTGGCTGGACTTGCCTGGACTATCGGGGTTGGGTTCACTCGAAACGGAACACGGAGGTTCCGCAACCGCTCTATCCGGACGACGAGGTCATCGCCTGCGTTCGCAGTTGCAATGCGCATCAGGCCCCGATGACCTTCAACATCGGTATCTATCAAGACGGGACGATGGCCCCGGTGTCGGTGGAACAGTTGCGTCGATTGGGAGCGAGCCTCAAAACATAGCAGCGGGTCCGGGCATGGAGCGGCACGAAACCAAAGAGACGATGATGAACATGACACGAAGGAGTTTCTGCAAGTCACTGGCGGTTGGAACCGTCGGGGCGGGGATGTGTCCCACGCCGATGTTCAGCCAAACCCTGCCCGGCGCAGATGACGGGAGCGGTTTGGCCAAACCCACGCCCCAACAGATTGCCTGGCAGGATTTGGAGCTGGGTCTCTTCATCCATTTCGACATGGCAACCTTCACGGGACAGATGAAGCCGCGAACGCCCGCGGATGCGAACACCTACAATCCGGTCAAACTGGATACCGACCAATGGATCGAGGTCGCCAAGGCCATGGGCGCCCAATACGCGGTGTTCGTCGCCAAGCATTGCACGGGGTTTCTGTCGTGGCAAAGCAACGCGTATCCGTATGGCGTCGGGCAAACCTCATGGCGTGGCGGCAAGGGTGACGTGGTTCGGGATTTCATCGGGTCGTGCAGGAAAGCCGGGATCAAACCGGGATTGTATGCCAGCGTCTCCTGCAACGCGTGGTGGGGCGTGGACAATCCCGGCGTCATCAAATGGGGCGACAGGCAGCAGAAGGATTACAACAAGGCGTGCGAGACCATGCTCACGGAGCTTTGGTCAAACTACGGCGAACTGGCCGAAATCTGGTTCGACGGCGGCGTGTTGCCGGTGGAACAAGGCGGTCCTGACCTGTTTCCCATCCTGAAGAATCATCAGCCCAACGCGATTGTGTTTCAAAGCCCCGCCCCGGGCGGAATCCGATGGATCGGAAACGAAAAAGGCGTCGCCAGTTATCCATGCTGGAGCACCGTCAAGAAGCTGAACGATCCCGGACAAGGCGACCCGGACGGCGCAATCTGGAATCCCGGCGAATGCGATGTCCCACTGCCCGGACACGATTGGTTCTGGAAGGGACAGACCCGTCTCGACAAACCGAACGACGAAGAACAACAGAAGACACTGAACCGGCTGATGGACATGTATTACAAGTCGGTGGGGCGCAACTGCAATTTGCTGCTGAACGCAACGCCCGACACAACGGGCCTGATTCCGGAAGCGCTCACGCCCCACTACGCCAACTTCGGGAAGGAGATCCGCCGCCGGTTCGACACGCCGCTGGCTGAAACCCACGGCGAGGGCGGCACGGTCGAACTCGTGTTGAAGAAACCCGCGCCAATAGATCACGTCATGGTGATGGAGGATATTGCGCGGGGCGAACGCGTGCGGGCATACGAAATCGAGGGTCTTGTGCCCGGCAATTCATGGCGGAAACTCTGCGACGGCGTTTCGGTCGGACATAAGAGGATTCAACAGGTCACTCGCACCGAAGTCGCCAGGATACGTTTTCGCGCATCCAGGACTGTTGCGGTTCCGAAGATACGTCGTCTCGCCGTGTTCGATATTGGATAAATCGCGACGAGTTCGTCCCCAATCGTAAACATTCCGCACGGTCGGGATGCCGCGTTGCGGATCCTCGCCAAGGCGGGGAAGGTGGAGATCAAGGAACTGTATCCGGGCGGGAAGCAGTGACCGGGATCAAATCTGCGGGGATCGCATTGGTCTATTGACCAATCGCGGTGCCGGCTTTGGGGGATGGAGCGGAATACCGTGACACGGACAGCGCCAGCGTTCGCCAATACTGGTCGCGAACCGATCCCGCCCCGTGATGCGCGGTTTTTCCTCCTTTTTCATGCGCGCCATTGCCTGTCGTCTTGTTTGTTGCAGTAATGTTGCCCGGATGGTCGAAAAGGATTTTCGGATTCCCCGTCTTTGCCGCCTCGGAAAGTCCCCTGCCTTCGTTGGCATCGGTGGTTTGTTGAGCGAGCCGATACCAAATAGCCGGGTTGAACGGGTTTGCCTGCAGCACGGATCGGAGGAGCTTTACGCCCAGCGTCGGTTTGTCCGCGTCGGGCAAGGCCCGGAATAAATTCGCCGCCACGCGTGTGTCCATGTAGGACTTCAAACCGGCATTCATGGCGAGAACCAGACCGAAATGATACTCCCCATAGGGCCAGTAGTAGAGGTCTCGAAAGTGAAGTTGCGTGCCATGATCCTCGTTGAAATACCACTGGGCGGTTGTCACGTCCAATCCGCCGGCAAAAGCCTGTTCGTTCCCGGCCGTCCAAGCCCCGCCGGCATGCTGGAACGTGATGAGGTTGGAATGCCCCGGTTGGCCGGCCCACATCGCCGGCTTGCCCAACGCGGAATACAAATCCACCGTCCCTTTGGAGAGGTCCACGCATCCTCCGCCATGCACGATGCGGTCAGGCCAGGCGTCCCAAAACCACTTGGAGGGATTCAGGGCATGGACCATGTAATCTATGCCCGCCCGATACGGGCCGTAGGTATGATAGCGGTCCCGGCCATGTTGACCCTGAAACGCCTCCCAAATGTAGTTCGCCTCACTCAGCGGGATCGAGTGCGCCAACGGCATGAGCAGTGGCCAGGGTGCCTTGTCCATGGGAAACAACGGCCACGGCAACAGCCGGCCATTGACCGTCGGCGTGGAGACGGGTCTGGCCTCGTGGATCGCGACCAGATGACGCAACCATGCGGTTGTGGCCGGCTTTGGCTCGCGAGCGGCGGGTCTCTGGCCAAGAAGAACCATCGCATACTTGAGCCGGTCCCCGAACGTCATGGATTTCTTGACTTGGGCAATGAATCGGGAAGGGATGCCCTCTTTGGTGAGGGCCGTCTTCAACTGCTCCTGGAGGTCCGCGTTTTGAAACAAGTCGAGCGCCGAAACACTTGATTCCTTCATGAAATTTGCGATGTGCCGAACGAAATCCTTCTCCGCCCCGGATTGAGGAACCGGCAACCCTTCATCCACCCAAAAGCCGGGTTGATAGTCCCGGCCGATGTTCTTGATGGCGCTGGCCTCTTCCACCCCCTTGGTCCGTTTGGCCACCGCGATGGCAATGACCAGCGAGCGGTACTTCGCCAGAAATCCCTCCCCCAATTCGGTGCGCAACTGCGCGTAGTTTTGCAGAATGCTGGGGTCCGGTGGAAACACACTGCCGAATATCGCGTCGTTCAACGTGTCGTCACAGCGGACTTCCGCGAGGCAACTCTCGGGCACGGGTTGATCGCTCTGGCGCAGTTTCTCAAGGACGGTCTTCTCGGCCCAATCCAAGTAAGCCTTTCGCACAGCCGGAGTCAGCGCCCCGCCCGCGCTTCGAAGCAAGGGTCCGACGGCGGTGCAACACTCCTGGCTCAGGATACCGCCGCCGGTTCCCGTATCCGGCTTCGTCGGTGCCTTTTGGGCCGCCAAAACCGTCAACGAAAGCCCAAGCGCTGTAAGAATCATGAGTATCCGGCAAGTCATGAGAAAACGCATTGGCCTGGTCGCGAGGAACTGAACCGGTTCAAGGGCAACCTCGCTGCGCCCGGCAATCGGCAGATGCGGCAGGCGCGGGGCGCGCCCCGTGTTGTTGTTCATGACCGCATGCATCCTTGTTCCTCCAAGAACGTGCCCAGATTACGGCTGGAGCCCTCTATCATCAACCCGAAAGCAGCGCCGGTCAGTCTTGGGGATGGAGTTGACTCGCGCTCAGGGAAGCGGTGATTTTCCTGCCTTATGGCGCCACCGTCCGGCACTCAAGGCTTGCCGCCGATGAGTTCGATGCCCGGATTGAGAAACTTGATTCGACGCGCCTTGTAGAGTCCGCCAAGAGCTTGCTTGAAGGCTTTCTTGCTGACGCTGAACTTCTCACGGATGGATTCGGGAGAACTGTTGTCATCAAACGGCAGCCGCCCGCCATTTTGCTTGAGGGCCTCGATGATTTGATCCGCCAACGGTGCGACGCGTTTGTAGCCGGAAGCGTCGAGGTTGAGGTCTATCTTGCCGTCGGGATGAACCGCGCGAACGAATCCCTTGAGTTGCTGCCCAACCTCAAGGCTCGACGAGATGTTGTTCGCAAAAAGAAGGCCCATGTGCTCCCGCTCCACGAGGGCGTTGTAACCGAGGGGCGTTTTGTCCACGATGACAAGATTCACCGGCTGCCCCGCCTGATACGATGGATGCGCCTTGGAGAGATGCCGCTTCAATCGCGCCGTCGCAACGATCCGATCCGTTTTGGAATCGAGGTGAACGTAAACCATCACGCTCTGTCCCGGACTGAGAGGAGAGATTTGCTCCCGAAACGGAAGCAACAAATCCTTGCTCAGCCCCCAGTCGAGAAAGGCGCCAATCTGGCAATGGACACTGATGACTTTCAGGCAGGCAAAGTCCCCCACAACGGCGAGAGGCACTTCCGTCGTCGCGACCAAACGATCTTCCGAATCGCGATAGACAAAGACCTCCAAGGAATCGCCGGGAACCGCTTTGGCCGGGACGTAACGCCGGGGCAGCAGAATCTCCCCCAACTCCCCTCCATCCAAATAGGCCCCGGGAGTCGCATGTCTCACGAGGCGCAGGCAGTTAATTTTACCAAGAAAATCCATGACGCATGAACATAACAGCCGGCAGGAGGTTTCGGGAGAAAAATCGCCGCTCTTGGATTTCTGATTGCAGCAACAGGTCCTGTCTGCGTATTGGGGAAACGATAGACGTTTCATCTGTCATCCGTTACGCTGTTCATCGTGAACCGCTTGCAATCCAGCAACAACACACCACTCGAAGACCTCATCAAACACGCGATGGGATACGCCGGGTTCTTCATGAGGGAAGGCGCTGTTTTCATCGTTTTCGGATTTCTTCTCACTTCATTTGCGGCCGATGAACAGACGGACAAAGCAGCCGGGTTGGGCACCCGATTCGGCACCATTATCTGGGGAAGAAACCACACCGGTCAGCCGCATTGGCTCGACGGGTCGGTGTATCCCGGTATCGACAACCAAAGCCGCCTGGAGAACATGCGCTATGTCCCGCTCGACCCGGACGGAAATCCGGCGGCACCGACCTCCGATCCAAATAAGTTGAGACGGGGACGATACGATTGCGCGCTGCTCGATTATTGGATCGATCAGGCGCGCCAGATGAGCGCCGCGGGACTGGATTGGGTGGCAATGGATTCATTCGGTGACCGCAAAGACCTTGAGGTTCCGAATGCCGAACATGACCCCACCCAGGACAAATACATTATTCCCTCGATGGTGAAAGGAATACGGGAAGCCAGGGCAAAACTCAAAATCTGTCTCCTGGACGACACCCCTTCGCACACGTTTTACCATTACCGTTATGAACAGTTGCGGGAGCAATTCCCGGGCAAGGATAAGAACGGGAATCCATCATGGATCAAATACCGATACGACTACAAGAGCGTCCCCCTGGCGCCATTGGCGGTCAGTGCCGACATGGGGCGCAAGTATCTCGCGGAAAAATGGATTAACGCATACCGGTATATGGCGCACGATAAGGATCTCTGGCTCACCCACGACGGATCGCCTCCGGATCGCGGCGGCCGCCCGGTGATATTCATGTATGCGACCAATACGGCATGGATGGCGAAGGAGACCATGAAGCTCTGGCATGAAGCCTTTGCCGCGGCGAAGAAAGCGTTTGCTGAAGCGCACGGGGTGGAGCCATTTCTGATTCTTGATGACGTGTATTTCAAATTCGATCCTGCTGTGGAACGCATCGCTGACGGCAAGTGGCTCTGGGCTCCGATCGCGCCCAAGCAAATCAGGGATCGGAAGGGCGTTTTCACAAACCAGGCAACCGGACGGCAGACGGTGGCGGGGATGGTGGTGCCCGGATTTGAACTTCAGTCCAAGACCCTCGCACACACCGCGGAGCGGAAGCGTTGGATCGCTCTCGACGGGACGGAAGGCGACGAGAAACACCTGCTCACCACGGAATTCCAAATCGTCATGGCAGATCCCAAGCCCGATTTCGTGATCATCGGCCATTGGAACGACTTTTCGGAAGGACAGAGTTTCGGGATGGGTATCTATCCCACCAAGGACGGCAAAGGAAAACTACCCCCGAATTATTACCTCAAGGCGGTTCGGGACCTGATCGAAATGTCGAGAGGGCGTTAACTCAAATGCGCCTGGAACAGGAACCAAACCGTCAAGCCGAAACCGATCATCACCAGGAAGCTCAACGCCGCGTCCACCAACGAGAGTCCGCCCGGTCCAGCCAGGGCCGAAACGGGCGCGGGTGCGCCAGCATCACGTCCTGTTTGTGTTGGAAGTGGGATCTTCATAAGAGTTTTCCGATGATGACTGACTGATAAGCCGGTTCAGGTTTCTGGTGCGGAGGTTGTCACAGGGTTTGCGGTGCGTCAAGCGAACTCGCCAGCCGTAGTTGAAGGAGTTGTTTTCGGGTGGGGAGCGACAGACGTTGACGCTTCGGCCATCTGTTAATTCCTAGATTGAAGGACAGTTCAGTGGGCGCGGTGTTTTTCTGTGTATCTGATGATCTGGCTCATCATTTCCACGCACTGGACGGGGTAAAGACCGGCGGCGGACTCGGCGGAAAGCATCACGTAATCGGTGCCATCCAAGATCGCGTTGGCCACGTCGCACACTTCGGCGCGCGTCGGGATCGGATGTTCTGTCATGCTTTCGAGCATCTGCGTCGCGGTGATCACGAACTTCTTTGCCCGATTGCATTTTCTGATGATTCTTTTCTGCACAAAAGGCACCTCGTAAATGGGAATGGAAATGCCCATGTCTCCACGCGCCACCATGATGCCTTCACAGACCGACATGATCTCGTCAATGTTCCGGATCCCCTCCCGGTTTTCGATCTTGGCGATGACACCGCAGGCGTGCGAGTGGCTTTTCAGATGGTGTCGCAAGTCGAGAATGTCCTGCTTGTCTCGAACGAAGGATTGCGCGATGTAATCCACCTTGTGCTCGATGCAAAAATGGATGTCCTCCTTGTCCTTGCGAGTCAGACCCCGAATGTCCAACTTGACGCCGGGAATGTTGATCCCCTTGTGTTCCTTGATGGGGCCGCCGACAACCACGCGGGTCTTCAGTTCCTTCTGGCTTCTGGTTTCGACCACCAGCGCAATGTTGCCGTCGTCTATATAGACATGTTGCCCCGGTTTGATCGGCTGGAGCGACCCCGCCCAATCAAAGGGAATGCGGTCGCCTTCCCCGAAGATATCTTCGGTTGTGAGCCACAGGGTTTGCCGCTTTTTGACAAGGACCGGCTTCTTATCCTTCAGTTCGCCGACCCTCATGCGATAGCCTTCGAGATCGCCCAGGATGCGAATGTGCCGGCGGTATTTCCTGTTCAGCTCTCTCACCAGACCAATCTTCTTGAGGTGCTCATCGAGCGTCCCGTGAGAAAAATTGAGCCGTACGACGTCCATTCCCGCGCGCATCATCTGCCGGAGGACACTTTCCTTGTCCGACGCCGGGCCGAGTGTGCATACGATCTCTGTTTTCGTCATGAGGAAACCCTCCAGCTACCGCGCGATAAAAAGGATTTCGGCCGCGCCATCGCCGTCGCTGATCTGCAATGCCGCGCCCTTCAAATCACGCGGAAATAATGGAATAAACGCTCAACCTTGCTTCTTGGCCTTGGCGGCCTTGATCTTCGCCCAACGAGCTTTTTGAGCCGCGACAATGGCCGCACGGCCAGCGGCGGACATCTTTCGCTTCTTGCCAACCGGCTTCGCGGCCTTCTTGCCCCTGATTTTCGCCCAGCGCGCCTTTTGAGCCGCGGCCACAGCGGCACGGCCTGCGGCACTCATGGTCCGTTTCTTGCCCACAACAGCGGCTGCCGGTTTTCCGGATTCAAAGGCCGACAGTTTGCTGTCCACCTTGGCCACTCTTTCGAGCAAGGCTTCCTTCTTCTGGAGGAGTTTGGTGATTCTGACGAGGTCTTTGGATGTGATGTCGGTTAGGTTCATAGCGCGCTGTTTATGCCCGTAACACCGGGGAATTGCAAGAAACGATGGGGAAGAGAGAAATGAGAGGCCGACACAAGCAAGATGGGCGATGAACGATGCATTTCCTTGCTTGGCCCGTAGGGGTTTTCCTTACACTAGATTAGGGAGATTCCTAATATTCGAGATTCGTCGTTGGGAGTAGGTTTCACCGAAGGCAAAAAGCAGGACGTTGCCGCGCAGGATGCGCATCAGTGAATTGTGGAGGCAAGTCGGAAGAGATTCGAGACACTGAAAGGTCCCAAGCAGGCTTGCGAACTGGCTTTGGATACCAGGAAGGTTGTGTCCGCCAAACGACTTATGAACGATGACCATCGAGAATCACCTCACGATCAGGTCACGAACCTCTCGGCCGGAGAGATCAGGTGCGCGAAATGTCAGTCTTTGAATCTCCGGAGCGACAACCGCTGCGGCCAATGCGGCGCACATCTTTATATTCAGTGCCGACGCTGCAACCATACGAATGAACGTGTTTTGGATCATTGTGGCAAATGCGGAAGCCGGTTGCACGGGCCGCCCTCCCGGCACTTGCATCGACATGTGTTGGACGATAAGAGGGATGACCAATGGGTGAACAAAGTAGTGCTGGTGTTCCTTGGGATTGTATTCGGTTTGCTGATCGCGTGGTTGGTGCGCTACCTGGTTGGTGGGGGGGGTGAGTAATAACAAGAAGTGAGTTCTCAGCGCCTATAGCGATAGTCGTTACGGTTGGTTGGTCGTTTCCTTTGCTGCGCCGCAATGCTCGCAGTGTCCGAGCAAGGAATGTCTGATGTTGTGACAGGCCGTGCATTCCTCAAACAACCCCGTGCCACAACACGGACATGTGTAGGACTCCACTTTCACAGTCGGGTCCGCATGTGGAAGGATCTTGTGGACGGTGCGCCGTGTCCAGTAGAGAAATTTGCGCGGGCCGGTGCGGATGGGGTATTCACAGATGGGACAGAGGAACCGCTCATAGGCTTGCCGGCGCTGCTGGAACATCCACTCCACTTTTGGAAAGGCCACGATCCTGATGAGGTGGATGAGCAGACGGACCACCACGCCCAACAGCACGAGAATCAGGATGTACTTGAAGTATCGTGAAGGGAAGTATTCGTGAACCACGAAGCCCACCTTCACAAGGATGGCGCCACCGAAGGACAAAAGCAGCGGGAAATAAAGGCTGGATCGCTTGCGGATCACAAGAAATCCGGCGACCAGCAACAGCGGGACAAGAACGAGCAATTGATATAAAGCCAGCTTGAGACGGTGCGACTCGCTTTGCTTTTCATACTCCTTCTGGGCGGGTTCCTTCTGCTTCGCGATTTGCTGTTCGACCTGCCGCTTGTCTTCTTCCAGCTTGAGTTTTGTGGACGCCAGGTCGGCCAGGCTCTGGTTCATGCCTTGGTATAGCTTCTGGTTTTCGAGGAAGCGCGTCAGACTGGCAGATAGGTTGCTTTTCTCGGATTCTGTCAGTGGCACCGCCTTTTGGATGCTGAGCTTCTGCAAGTCGAGGAGTTGGTTGATGGTGAGCCGGAGGTTTTGAGAACTGTCCCCCACCAGACGTTGCTCCTCGCGCTTGTTGGCTATATCCCTCTCCAGATCGGCAATCTGTTTCTCGACCCGGTCTTTCTTCTGCACAAGGGCCTGTAAACGGCGGTTGAAAAGTGCAGCGGGTGGCGGTCCAATAGTGCAGCACCCATGGCGGGTTGATACCGCAATCGTCTGAGAGGGTCAAGAACACAAGTGAGTTGAGGGTGTGCAGACCCCT
>Ga0114951_10001245_pt1 | contig 32288 bp, 31 predicted proteins | sample AM7aDNAmetaG_FD_88677 | JGI IMG/M metagenome (GOLD analysis project Ga0114951, IMG submission 88677) | Freshwater microbial communities from Finland to study Microbial Dark Matter (Phase II) - AM7a DNA metaG | ecosystem: Environmental > Aquatic > Freshwater > Lake | place: Finland: Lake Alinen... | reverse complement strand
CTTTCAAGGTTCCCTGGGTAGATGACCATGGCAAGGTACAGTTAAACCTGGGATATCGTATTCAGTTTAATAATGCAATCGGACCGTACAAAGGTGGTTTACGTTTCCACCCAAGTGTTAATCTCAGTATTTTGAAATTTCTCGGCTTTGAGCAGATTTTCAAAAATGCACTGACCACATTGCCTATGGGTGGTGCAAAAGGAGGATCAGATTTCAATCCAAAAGGGAAGTCTGACGGTGAAGTAATGCGTTTCTGCCAGAGTTTCATGCTGGAATTATGGAAAGTTATCGGACCAGAAACTGATGTTCCTGCTGGAGATATCGGTGTTGGTGGTCGCGAAATCGGATTCCTTTATGGTATGTATCGTAAACTTGCCAGAGAGAATTCAGGCGTTCTAACCGGAAAAGGCCGTGCATGGGGTGGTTCATTAGTACGCCCGGAAGCTACCGGTTTTGGGAACGTTTATTTTGCAAACGAGATGCTGAAAACCAAAGGTGAAAGCTTTGCAGGAAAAACAGTTTGTATATCAGGTTTTGGTAACGTTGCCTGGGGTGCTGCACTGAAGGCAACCGAACTGGGTGCAAAAGTTGTCACTATATCCGGTCCTGATGGATATGTTTACGATCCTGATGGTATTAAAGGTGAAAAAATCGACTTTATGCTCGAATTGCGGGCTTCAAATAATGACGTTGTTCAACCGTATGCACTTGAATTTGGTGTTGAATTCCATCCTGGAAAACACCCATGGGAAGTTGCCTGCGATATCGCATTGCCATGTGCCACGCAAAACGAACTCAACAAGGAAGATGCCTTGAACCTGATTAAAAATGGTTGCAAGTGTGTTAGTGAAGGCGCCAATATGCCATCAACACCTGAGGCCATTGAAGTATTCCATGAGGCTAAAATCCTTTTTGCCCCGGGTAAGGCTGCCAATGCTGGTGGTGTTGCTACCTCTGGATTGGAAATGTCGCAGAATGCCATGAAACTGAGTTGGTCATCAGAAGAAGTTGATGCACGCCTGCATCAGATCATGAAAGATATTCATCAGCAGTGTGTCATCAATGGCAAACTCGCCAATGGATATGTTGATTATGTTAAAGGCGCCAACGTTGCAGGTTTCATAAAAGTTGCCAATGCAATGGTTGATCAGGGTGTGATCTAATAGAAAGCGGATCTAAAAAATAAAGCTGCCAACCTGATGAAGAGTTGGCAGCTTTATTTATAGCTGACGGCTTTAATAAAGCTGTCAGCTTTGAGATGCACTAAGAGTCTCAATGCTTCTGTCGACCTTTTTTATTAGTCCTTGTAAAACGTTTCCTGGTCCGACTTCTGTAAATTGAGTTGCTCCGTCGGCAATCATATTCTGAGCAGTCTGGGTCCAGCGTACCGGGCTCGTCAACTGTGCTACCAAATTCTTTCTGATGGTTGTGGGATCAGAGGCAGGCATAGCATCAACATTTTGATAAATCGGACATACCGGTGGAACAATAGGCGCATCTTCAATAGCTTTTGCCAGTTCGGCTCGCGCAGGCTCCATCAATGGGGAATGAAATGCACCACCAACGGAGAGTTTCAATGCCCTTTTTGCTCCTAGCTCCTGCAGTCGCGCTATCGCCAGATCAATTCCCTGATGTGATCCGGAGATCACGATTTGGCCCACAGTATTGTAATTTGCGGGAACAACAACTTCATCTATTTCCTGGCAAACTTTTTCTACCACTTCATTCTCTACTCCCAGAATTGCCGCCATGGTTGAAGGATTCAATTCGCAAGCTTTTTGCATGGCGAGCGCCCTTTTGGATACCAGGATAAGTCCATCTTCAAAACTCAAAGCTCCGGCAGCGGTTAAGGCCGAAAATTCACCCAAGCTATGTCCGGCAACCATATCAGGCTGAAAACCATCGCCCATGACTTTTGCCAGAATGACTGAGTGAAGGAAAATGGCAGGTTGGGTCACCTTTGTCTGGCGGAGATCTTCTTCTGTCCCGTTAAACATAATTTCAGTAATGCCGAAACCAAGTATTTCATCTGCTTTTTTGAAAAGGATTCTGGCAATTTCAGATTGATCAAAAAGATCTTTCCCCATACCGGGAAATTGTGCTCCCTGACCGGGAAAAACATAAGCTTTCTTCATATTTTAATTTTAATGGAGACGTGCTGTTATCAAATGGATAAATTCCTCACGTGTTGCTGTGCGCAGAAAAGCTCCAGTGAAATCAGATGTTGTTGTCACTGAATTCTGTTTCTGGATTCCACGCATTTGCATGCACATATGCTGAGCTTCAATAACAACAGCTACGCCCAGGGGTTGTAATGTATCCTGAATGCAATCCCTGATCTGGGTGGTTAGTCGTTCCTGTACCTGAAGCCGGCGTGCATAGGCATCAACAACCCGTGCGATTTTGCTCAATCCGGTAACATGGCCATTTGGAATATAGGCGACATGTGCCTTGCCAAAAAACGGGAGCAAGTGATGCTCGCACATGCTATATAGTTCTATGTTTTTAACAAGAACCATTTGTCTGTAATCCTCATGAAAAGTGGCAGATTTAAGCATTTCGACCGGATCAAGCTTATATCCGTGAGTAAAGAACTGCATTGCTTTGGATACCCGCAGAGGGGTTTTTAGCAGTCCCTCGCGAGCGGAATCTTCACCCAGAAGGTCAAGAATCCGACGATAATGCTGCGAAAGTTCCTCGGTTTTTTCGTCGTCATATCTTTCGATTTTCTGATAACCATTACCGTCATTCTCGTACAGATTGAAATCCATTTTATAAGTATTTGATAGAATGTTAGGACAAAGAAAGAACAAATTTTGTTTAGAAAGCTTAACTTCGGGCATCATTCCTGATCCAGACATGAGTCAATTAATTGTTATACCAACTTTATCAGAAGCATTGCCGTTGATTCGCTCAGCTGGATTTTCTCAATCCGACGATCCTCTCATCTATCAAAAAAATGACAGCGATTGGAAATTAATGATTGCAGGAATTGCCACAGTTCCCGTTTTATATAACCTGACCAGGCATTTATCGGCCAACCGATATGACAGGGTGATTCATGCTGGGATAGCAGGCAGTTATTTTCTTCCCTTACAGCCGGGCGAAGCGGTTCAAGTTGTCCGGGATACCTTTGTTGATGTTGGAATTGACCATGGAGGGATTTTTAGATGGATTTTTCACGAGAATCTTTGGAATCCTGATGAGAAACCTTTCCGTAATGGCTGGATGGAAGTTGAGGAGGATAAAACACTCCATTTGGAATCAGTGAACGGGATCACAGTTGATCTGGTTACTGCAGGTCCGGAACGAAAAGCTCGCCTCGCTGAACGATTCAATCCTCAAATTGAGAGTATGGAAGGTGCGGCTGTTTTTTATGTTTGTAAAATGGAGAATATTCCAGTAATCCAGATCCGTGCAATCTCAAATTATGTTGGAGTTCGGGATAGGTTTAGCTGGAAAACCGAAGAAGCAATAGAAGCGATAACAAAAGTAATTTCTGGTTTATTATGAAGATAAGTCTTGGTTTTAGTACCTGTCCTAATGATACATTTATTTTTGACGCACTGGTCAATGGGAAGATCGATAGCGAAGGCCTGGAATTTGAGCCATACCTCACGGATGTTGAGGACCTTAATTTGTTAGCTTTCAAAGGAGAACTCGATGTTACCAAGATTTCCTATCATGCGTGGCTTCATGTATGGAAAATGTATCGTATCCTTGATTCGGGAAGTGCCCTGGGAAAAGGGAGCGGGCCTGTACTAGTAGCTAAAAACCAATGTCTGGATCCCCGGTATCTGAGCCTGACAGTTGCCATTCCAGGGGAATATACAACTGCTAATATGCTTCTTCGGATGGCTTATCCCAATATCAAGGAGAAGAAAATATTTGTTTTTTCAGATATAGAACAGGCAGTTCTCGATGGTCAGGCTGATGCTGGTCTCCTAATCCATGAAAATCGTTTTACCTATGAGAAGAAGGGATTGGTTTTGCTTAGGGATCTGGGGCAATTTTGGGAGGAAACGGCTAAGGCTCCTATCCCACTTGGCGGGATCATGGTACATCGAAGGCTTCCAAAAGAAGTGATTGAGAAAATTAATCGTCTTGTTCGGAAGAGCCTTGAGTACGCTTTTCAGTATCCCGAAGGTACGGTTGGATACATGAAGAAATTTGCACAATCAATGGAACAGGATGTTCTCGAAGCTCATTTAAAAACTTTCGTGAATGAATATAGCCTTGAGCTCGGAGTTGAAGGTAAAAGGGCTATTCAGATATTAATTGACAAATCGACTGAAGCTGGTTTAATTAATGATGTCCCTGAGGATTATTTTGTAATCTAAAATCAGGGAATGGGGAAAAGAACAAACTATGATCCATATGATCATTTCATTATCAGGGCACCACTTTTCCCGATAGAATTGTTATATGCCGTACCGAATTTACCTGAAGAGTTATTTCACTGGTTGAAATTATTTTGGCAGGATCCCCTGGTTCGTGAATGCATTTTGCTTGGTAGCTTTGATTTCAGTCAACTAGTTGATAGAGAGTTCGATTCTAGTCGCTCATCCATTCCTGAAACGGGGCTTTTATTGTCATTATTACGTTATTTATGCAGATTTTCTTCCCGATGTACCCCTTTTGGAACATTTGCTGGTTTTGCCACCGGAACTTTAGGGGAAGCGACTTCCATAAGATTGAATTCCCGCAAAGACCATGAACTCCATGCACGACCAGATATGGAGTATTTGATGATGATTGCCCGTTTCCTGCAAACTGATAAAAAAATCAGTGAAAAGCTTCTTTACAAAGGAAATACTTCACTCTATCGGGTCGGGGCAAGATGGCATTATGTTGAAGTCAGAATACTGGAAGGTAAACACAAAAAATCCTATGACATTATTACAATAAATGATAATGGCGTTATCGGGAAGTTGCTGGAATTCTGTGTTCAGGGAAAGCTACTCGGGGAGATAACTGATTATCTTCAGTCAGGTGGCTGGGAAGAAAAGGAAGTTATTGATTTTGTTGGTCAGCTTGTTGAGTCGCAGGTCCTTGTTTCATCTTTGGAACCTGTTATTTGTGGCCCGGAGTACCTCCAGTGTTTAACTGCTTTGCTTGGCCCCGAAATTGAAAATAATGATACGGTAAAGGCTCTGGTCAAACTCCAGGATATTTTTGACAGCATAAATAAACCTGGGACTGTTTTGATCAATCTTCCCAAGCTGGATTCCCTGGTTAACCAGATCCCGGTGAAACTAAATCGAAATCACCTGATTCAGGTTGATATGAGATTGGTTAGCAGTTCCTTATCTATTGATTCTAAAATCACCGGTGAAGTGTTATTGGGACTGAGAATAATGAAAGCGCTATCTGCCGGACGCAAGACCGATGTTTTAAAGGGATTCAGAGATGCTTTCATTAAACGTTATGGAGACCGCAAGATTTTGCTTGTTAAAGCCTTAGATCCGGAGACTGGAATTGGTCTTGATGGTAAGGCTGAAGGTTACTGGACTGATCCGGTTCCTTGGATAGATGATCTGGCCTGGGGACCCTCGATTTCAGTAATTACAGTTGGAAGTGATCCTGGCAAAAGTTGGCTTTCAGGTAAATTATATCAGGTAATCCGTGATAATGAGCTTTATTTTAATCTTGATGCATCGGACCTTAAGTCTATCGATATACATGCCGGAGTTTGGCCAAGTCAACTAACTGCTATGGTAGAACTATTCGAAACCGGAATTTCTGGAGAGTTGAATATTCACCTGTTATCAGCATATTCAGGCAACCCGGCGTTTCTTTTGGGCAGGTTTGGCTTTGCAGATCCAAATTCCACCCGGGATTGGATCACAACATTGATTGAAGACGAAGCATCGAGCGATCCAGATACAATATTTGCAGAGGTGGTTCACCTTCCTGAGGATAGAACTGGCAATGTGCTGCAACGACCCGCTTTTCATGATTATGAAATTCCATATTTGGCGAATTCTTATAAACAACTTGATTATCAAATACCTGTAACTGATTTGCTTATATCGGTGGAGAACGACAAAATGGTGCTAAGCTCGGCAACCTCGGGGAAAAGGATTCATCCAAAAATGACAAATGCTTATAATCATCAATTAGGACATCTTTCGATGTATAAATTTCTACATCGGATTAGTTATCAGGACTTTGATGGTGAATTTAGTCCGGATTGGGGTGATGTGGCCTATCATGCTTCATTTATCCCGGGAATCAGGTTCAAGAACCTCATCTTATCTGCACCCGTCTGGTTGGTAAAGTGCGAAGAGATTTCAAAATGGTTTCATACCAGCAGTCGGGAGATCGATTTACCAGAACTGCTCATCTGGAAAAATAATAGACTAATGCCAGACGAAATGCTTTGGATGGCTTCAGATCAGGAACTTTACTTTAACTGGACTAATAAGAACCTGATTATGGCACTTTGGGAAAGCATTCACGGTCTCAAAACAGTAAAAATGCGGCCCTTTTATTTTCCGAAAGGTTCTCCGGTAAAAAGCGCTGAAGGATCTTATGCAAATCAAATCGTTTTTTGCTACAAGAAATCATGAAGGTACCAATCAGAAAATTTCCACCAGGGAGCAAATGGCTATATATCAAGATATACGTATAAATTCCCCCTCTTCTAAAATTCAACTATTTTTAAGTCTGTAAATAGCTAAAATTTAAGCTATTAACCCTGAATTCTTATAACGGATTCAGGGTTTTTTCGTTTCCTGTTTTGTCAGTTTTCCGAGCCTTCTGAACTTTGCAAGTAGTAATAACAATTTAAAATTACAATATGAAAAATTCAGAATTGGAAAAAGACAAACTAGAATGGGAGCAAGCCGAAAGATTGGTATTGCAACAAATCCGGAACATTAACCGAACTATGTTAGACCACGCGAAGTGGCAAGGTCCGGAAGAGTTCAAAAGGGTCAAAGCTGATGTTGAAGCGTTTCGCAAAGAATTTAAGGCTTTGCATCCAGAGGCTAAAATTTGATCTGTATTAACAAATAAAAATTATACCATGAAACCAAAGAAAACTTCAAAGTTTGCGGAAATGGTTCGAAAGGGTATGTTGGAGAAAAGTCGGAAGACTTCCTTTCAGAGCAAAATCGAAAACGCAATCAATCAGGTAGAATCCATTGAGATTATTAAATGGTATCCGAAAGCGGGGGCAGTACCCCTAGCTAGGATTAAAATTCAAGGTGAAGAATTATCGTTCATCAGGGAACGGCTCTGTCAACTCGACAATAGACGTTTTGGTGCGTCCTATGCCTTGCAGGTTAAATTTCTGACGGGTCTGACTTATCGGGATGAACTCATATGCCGGGGTTCCTTGTTTAATCGGTTTAAAGGGGCTTGCCTTCTTTACGGTCAGCTTAATTAGGAATAACCCCGGTTTAACCGCCGGGGTTTCCCTTTCGGCATCGGGAAACACACCTATTTCTGCCGATCTATTCCGGGCGATATCTATTTACACCCCTTAAAGGTAGAGCCGGGAAAAAGGGCCTATAAATAGAAAATTATTTTCCCATCGAAATCTCAACAAAATCAACATAACTATCAGTGGCATTGCACGTTGCGAAAAATATTTATTGGTATAGTGGATGTTCGTTCCGTTAAAGGGCATTAACTTTACCCAATAGATTAAATATCAATGCAATGGACTTGTTAACGGTAAAAGCGAAGAAGAATTTAACGTGGTTGGAAATTTCCGCCCGATGCGGTATTAGCAGTACCAGTTTGTCCTTGATCGCCAGAGGGTGTGTTTATCCCAAATATCGGAACAGGCTTGCCATCGAAAAGGCACTTGGTACGGAGATAGACTGGATCTCTACGCGTATTAGAAAACCTCTTTATTCCAAAACGATTAAAAAGGAATGTCCGGAAGATACCGTGATTTCGGCTTTGTATGCTTTCATCAAAATTCCGGGTGACCCGGCGAACAGGTTCGCTTTTCTGTACGAATTCCTAACCAAGCTTGAAGAATATTTAACCGATAATACTGAACGAAATGAAAAGATTAATGACAAACCAAAAGCCATCGGAAAAATTGCTCCCACCGGGGGTGGCTTTATCAGAACCCGATAAGGGAAAAGTTAAAGAATCCCAGAAGGAAGACAAACTTCTGCCAAGTTGGTTCGACACCGAACTTGCTAAGGCACTTCATGCTACCCCTGACAGGGAGATTCTATTACCACCTTGGTTTAACGATTGCGACGATTGCTAACAAATTAATATTTAAAGATATGGGACGCAGGAAAGAGTTTAAAAATAGTGGAGATAATCCAAGGTATGATTTTTTTTATGACCATTTTCGTTATTCGTCAGATATCCTTCATGGTCGGAACACTTTCGGAATGACCCTTTCAGACCTTCGCGGATGTCAAAATGCATTGGCATCGTTAATCGGGAATAGTAAGGATCAGCCAGGTTATTATAAGGTGGAAGGCAAATATAAAATTGCCCTACTTCCAAGTTTGGAACTTGATGAAAAGATTATTCTGCTCGAACACGAGAACTACTGCCAGAGAAAGGTTAATTCAGGGTTTAGGATTCCTACAGTCTGGAGTCCAGACCTGCTCGAAAAGAAAAACCGGGTCATGGCAAGGATCGACGTTTGCCGGGATGAGATTACAGCTATTGAAAAAAAGATTGCTGAATTCGAAGCGAGCAAAGTCGCAAGTGAAAACGAGTTTTTACAATGGGGGCCTATGGGCGGTGCGCACGGTGGTTTCGTAAACGGAATTGCGCGGGAAATTATAGAATTGGACGGTCAACGTGTTGATATTGTTAACCGTATCCCGACCATCGTGGAGGAAACCAGTCCTTACCGGTGGGTTTTATGTTGCGACTACTATGACTATATTTTAACGGCATGGAGGGCGCAACGAAAAGTACTGGACGCGGAGTTGCTGATACGATTACAAGAGCAGGCACGTGCGGAAGGTAGGCCAATTCCTAAGCAAACACCTATTAGGGGTGCCTTTAAAATTCCAAAATCGGCTCTGCCGAAACTAAGCGATTTTCCAATGATTAAACTCAATATGCCGGAAACGTCAGAAATTACGGAAACAGTAACGTCTAAACCGAAAAAAAGTGTTCAGCTATTTTGATAAGAAGTTTCAGCTGGTGTATCTCCTTGAAACGGGGCGGGATTCTTCCGCTTTCCCAAAAGGAAAGTGCTTGCCCCATATTAAACAGGCTATGGGTACTTGGACTAAGCAACGAGTGCCCGAGCCTGTTTTTAATTAAACCGCTATGGTACCAACCGTAACCATAGCCGTCGAACACGTCGCGAAAACCTATCTGGGGACGGTCTTGCGAGATGGAGAAAGGCAAATTTCACGGCATTGGACGGACGATTGGCGGGAGGATTACGAAAAGGCATTCCGGGAGGCCAGACGGAAGGTTGGAGGTGCAGGCGTGGTTTGCGTCTGCGATAGTGTAAGGGATTTTCGGGATTTACAAAGAGAAATGAAACGAACAAAAGGAGGACAAAGCGATGGAACGAAAAGAGAATTTAAACCAGTCAAAAGAGGTGGGAAAACCAAACAGGCGGATTACGAAAGCGGAACAGAAGCATTTGAACCGGGTGCGGATACGGGCGAAGATTGCCTCGCATTTGACGAAATATCGGAAGACTGAAACAACATAATTATGAAACAGCAGGGAGCCCAGAAATTGCAATCTGACAATAACAAGACGTTCGCCCTTGTTAGGCTCCCTGTTTTTATTAATAAGGCGAATTAAACAAATAGGAAGGCGAACAAGTAATGAAAAGAACTCGTAAAGAACCAGAAAAACCGGAAAGTCCGTTTATTGAACGTTCCATCGTAATTGGGTTAATCACCTCAACCGAATACATACGGCAGATTCGGGACGTTTACCAAACGAAATTTCTATCAAGTCCGATGGCGAAAAGAATAGCAACGTGGTGTATAGATTATTACGATACCTACAAAACCGCTATCGGCAAAAACATTGAACCCCTTTACTTTGAAAAACTAAAAGAAGGTAAGCTACCACCGGACGTTGCCGAAGAAATCGAACAGGATATTTTACCGGGATTGTCTTCGGAATATGAACGGGAGGGAATTGACCAATATCTGGTGGATAGTACAATACGACATTTTGAAGAACGTAATCACCAACTGCTAATAGAAAAGTTACAAGCCGCAACGGAAGCCGGAGAGGTGGATACGTTCAAAACCCTGATCGCGGATTTTAAACCGATTCAGTCCAATACTTTAACCAGTACACAAGGATATAACGCATGGGAGTTATTTAATATGGAAATAAAACCAACCGAATGGCTTATAAGGGATTTAATTCCAAAAGGCCTGACCATTTTCGGAGGTCAAAGTAAACTGGGAAAATCCTACCTGATGTTAAATATGGTACTTCGCCTTGCTCAAAAGAAACCTATTTTCTCGGATGATCCGGAAACTGGGTATTATGGAGCAATGGGTAAAATACTATATCTAGCATTGGAAGATCCTCAAAGCCGACTGAAACAACGGTTGTTGGAAATCGAACCAGAACCGAATATCAATATTCAGAAGATACGGTTTGAACATACGTGGCGACCTCTAAGCAAGGGAGGACTAACAGACTTGGAGCTTTGGATTAAATCCGAAAAGAATCCCAAGCTAATCGTCATAGACGTCGTGGCCAAGGTCTGGGATATGCGATCGACCACAGGGGGAGGCCGTCAGTATTCAGAGGAATACAACATATTTGGACCTTTAGCAGATTTAGCCCATAAGTATAAATTATCCATCATAGCCGTAACCCATACGAAAAAGACCCCTGAAAAAGACGTTTTCAACGAAATCCTGGGAGGTAGCGGTACGTATGGGAGTGCTGATAATTTAATGGTACTTACCCGTACCCCAAATAACCAACGCCAACTTTCGATCCGGGGCAAGGATATAGACGAAAAACATTTGCTGTTCGAGGTTTCAAATGGGGCGCAATGGAATTGTTTAGGGGAAGCCGAAGAGGTACAGAAAACTGAGGAACGCCAAAGCCTGTATAATTATTTAATGCAATCGGGGCCAAAGAAAAGAAGCGAAATAGAACAAGCTGCTAAAAATGGTTTGATTGATATTAAGGTTAGTAGTATCCCTGTGGTAATCCGTAAAATGGTAAATGATGGCAAAATTATTCAGCATGAATTATATGGTGAATATTCTGCTGAAGGGCAGAGCAATTTACTTGTAGGGGCTAAAATGAAGCGAAAAAATATAAATAATGGCTAAAAAGACTATCTATATCATCTACCTATCTACCTTTTTTAACTATTTATAGATAGTATAGACGGTATAGATAATAATCGAATGGTAGATAGTATATACGATATAGATAGATATTTTACTAGAGAATTTTAATAAATAACAATAATATGACCCATAAGAAAACCCCCATACGGCTGTCTAACTTTTTAGACCGGATTCAGCAGGAATCCTACCAGCAAAAACTTGTTCTTGCCCAACATGGTCAAGCTAACAAAGGTGGGGGTTTTTCAAGGGGGCATAAAATAAATTTTTACCATGCCAAACAATTGCCGGGTTTGTAACAGTCCTAGCAGGCTTGAAGCCGACCGCCAAATTGTCGCCGGTGTTGCCATTGCGGTTGTAGCCAAGAATTTAGGTCTGCCATACTACTCTGTTTATACCCATAGCCAGAACCACGTGGCTCGCCAACTGTCTACCGCGTTGCGACAGAAGGAAAGTATTGAGAATTTCCAACTGTTAGACCGGATAAATACCATCGTGGACCGATGTGAAGCATTATTTACCAGCAATCTGGCAAAAGGTCGGGACATTATAGCCTTGAAATGTCTGTCCGAGCAAAGGTCCACTTTCGAGCTCATCGCCCGTATAGCTGCTACATTAGCAGCTACCCAACATCAAGAGATGGAACTGTTAAAGTTGAAGAATCAGGAAGGCACTACCGAAGATCAGGAAACGTTCCAAGATTCTTTAAAATACCTGACCACACCTGAACTTAAAATTCTGATGGCGATACAGGAAAAAATAGAGAACCGGCAGAAGGATCGCGACGTTATCGGCGAATATCTGTCATCGGTAACATCGTTTGATGTGGTAAATACTGCCGATAAACCGGAGGCTGTTCCTTTATACGCTTCGCGTATAAAGGCGACATTTAAGCGCACTAAATTTCCGGGAAAGCCTGACCGATTGGACGAAATGCGCGTCAGGGAAATTCCGGGTACTGTGATACCGGGATGACTGTTATATAATATAGTACCAAGTTTTCCCAAGTCCTTATACATCAAGCGGTTGTAATTATCGAAAATCGAGCCGGGAAAGTAGACTGTGGCGAAAATAATTCTGTTAACTCTCAGGTGTTTAGGTAGTTGCGACGTAAATAGTTAGCGAAGTTAGTTACTAGTTTAAAATATTATACCTTACTTTACTCCCGGATTCGAAACAATTTAATCAAAAATTATCATGGAATCAACTAAAGTTACTAAAGATCAGAGTGTTAAAGGTACTAAAGTAGTCGCCAAAGACACTAAAACCGGAGTTACTACACCGAAAACAACGGAAACCAAGAAACCGGAGGCCAAGAAAACTGAGCCGAAAAAACCGATGTACACGCGCACGGATGCTATTGTCGAAGCCTTGAAAGTAGAGCCGAAAACTATTAACGATTGGAGCAAAGAGGCAGACCGTCTGTACGGCAAGTCGAACGACAAAGAGAATAAAGCCATAATGAAGTTTGTTGTTAAAGTCGTTAAACACCTAGCCCCTAAAACAAAAATACCAACGGCATGAGATATATCGCGTATTACAGGTGCTCGACCCGCTCACAAGCCGTGAGCGGGCTTGGCCTTGAAGCCCAGAGGGCTTCTGTCCTGTCCTACATCAGTCATAATGGTAACGAACTTGTAGCAGAATACACCGAGGTCGAATCCGGCAAAAACGACAAACGACCGAAGTTAACCCAAGCCTTACAAAAGGCGAAGGAACTTGATTGTACACTTTGTATAGCCCGTTTGGATAGGCTCAGCAGAAACGTTACCTTCATCTCTAAGCTAATGGATTCCAAGGTTAAATTCGTGTGCGTAGACATGCCGGACGCAACGGAGTTAACTATACATATCTTCGCTAGTCTGGCTCAATGGGAGCGCACCCGGATAAGCGAACGTATCAAGGCGGCACTAGCAGCAAAGAGGGTACGTGAACCGGGATGGAAACCTGGAACAGATAACCTTACCAAATCGGATAAAGCGAAGGCCCAACGGGCTATCAAGAGTAATGCGCGTATGGACGAAAATACTAGGAAAGCTTACCACTTTATGAAGCCGTTACGCGAAGCCGGGCAAACCTACCAAGCCATATCGGATATGTTAAATGCCGAAGGATACTACACCCGCAGAGGAAAGCTATTCAATAAGATGACCGTCCGCTTAATCTGGATTCGATTCCTAAAGGAACCCATGTTAATACGCACTAAATGATACACCTTTTAGCCTATGTAAAGGTTTCGCCTGTACGTTACCCTAGGAACGAACCGGAGGCAGTCAAAAGACAGCCAAACGTTGCCGGTTTCCGCTTGGAAGTGGATACCCTATTCGAGGGATTGGAGGAAGGGGCGGGCAGGAATGACCTACCTCTATACGTATCCAAAATACAACATCGAAAAATCCACATGCATATGCAGCTGCAAAAAATCCGTCCAAAAAAGTCACCATTGAAAAATTATGTAACTTTAGAAAACCACCAAACACCACCAACATTGTGAAAAAACTATCATTCCTTTTGCTCCTAATCCTATTAGGGTGTTCAACCCATGAAGTCAAACAACTCATTGAGGACGGTAAATTATTCTATCAGAAAGGAAATTACATTTTAGCGATTGATAAATTTGATCAAGCAATCAAAACTGACCCAAACAATCTTGAGGCATATTATCGAAAGGTTGAAGCATTGAGAAGATATGGCCGAAGTGATGACGCTCTTTTATGGTCTCAAAAAGCAGTAGCAGTAAAACCGAGAACCACCGACGCTTATTATTATAGAGGCAAAATCAAACAATATCTTGAGGATTGGTTAGGGTCAAACGAGGACTTTTCGTTAGTTATAAAGCGTAAGCCCAATGATCCCAAAGCTTATTTTCGTAGGGGAATCTCGAATTTTGCATTGGAGCGAAAAAATGACGCATTAATGGATTTCAGTAAATCCGGGGAATTAGGCTTAACTGACGCATACAGTGTTATTAGGTCTATACAAAACAATGATAAAAGTACGAGCTTTACTGATTTGGACTTTAAGTAATAATTCTTATTCAATCTAAGAGTAAATCAAAATGAAAAAAGCACTCTTGATACTAATTGCGATATTATCCGCTTCGATTGCTTTCGGACAAGTGAAAAGTAAAACCACTAACACCATATACTTGTATCGAAAGGCTGATTACAATACCATCCAATATCTTGTTCCGGAAGGCAGTCGATTGGATTTAATTGCAAATCAGGGTGAATTTTGGGAAGTTTCATATCAGGGAAAAGTTCGGTACATGTCCCAAGATTTTAAGAAGGACGTTATTCCGGTTGATTCGATACCTCCACCTAAAACTATCGAACCCAGAATTTTCCCGCTTCCAATGGATAATACAACCGGGCGAATCACTTTTACAGAAGTGGTAAAGGTAGATTCGACCACCTCTAAAGAACAATTATATAGCCGTGCTAGGGAATGGTTCGCAAAGTCTTATAATTCATCGAAAGATGTCATCCAGATGGACGATAAGACTTCTGGAAAAATAGTCGGGAAAGCTATATTCAAAACCTATTTAGAGAGTATAATTGGACCCTATACAAGTGGTAATATCGGATATACAATATCTGTGATAGTTAAAGATGGACGGTATAAGTATGAGATTACCGACTTTGATCATCAAGGACTTTCCGAGTATAGTTCATTTACCCATAGCACTTTTACTAGAATAGAACCCGGACCAATTGAGCGATTTTTAGGTGATACTGAAAAAGCAAAAGATCAATGGGTCAAGCAAATTAATGATAATATAAAACCATTGATCGAGAGTTTAAAGATGGCAATGATTATCCCTTCGTTAATTAAAAGCAAGGACGACTGGTAAATATGAAACCAACCAATGATAATTTGTTTCGACCGGGAGGGAGCTGTAAGGCTCCCTTCATCATTTCAAATAAGTAACTTTATTCTTAAAATCCTAATCAATGGATAAAATAGAATCCGACAATACCTCTCAAATTGCTAAATTTGATAGGATGAAACCCAAGATAATAACCGCATACAGTTACGTCCGTTTCAGTTCAAAGAAGCAGGAAGAAGGTCATAGTCTGGAACGTCAGTCCGAAATGGCTGATAAGTGGATTACCTTCAAGAACGACGAGAAGAAGAATACAGATGGAGTAAGCTTTGTTTTGGATACCAAAGAAAATATGTTAGATTTAGGTGTATCCGGCTTCCGCGGTAAGAACCTAACAGAGGGTGCGCTATCCACCTTTATAGAAGGTGTACGAATTGGTAAAATTACGCGAGGGAGTTACCTGTTGATCGAGAACATTGATCGTTTCTCACGTGCAGTTCCATTAAAAGTAATACGCTACCTCACGGACATTGTAGAAGCAGGTATCTCCATCGTTACTTTGGACGATTGGGAGGAGTACACCGAAGAGAATATAAATGACCAGAAGTTTGAATCTTTATCTGGTGAGATACGAAGGGCACATAAAGAAAGTAAACGAAAAAGCGATTTGATTAGAAAAGCCAGAGCTAAAAATCGACAAGACGTTCTGGATGGCAAACGGATATTTTCGAAGAAGTGTCCATGTTGGCTAGAGTATATTAAAGAATCAAATAGCTTCCGAGAAAGACCTCTGATGGTAAAGGCTGTTAGATATATGTTTGAGAATTGTAAAGATGGACATGGACCGGATCGGATTGCCACGGCACTCAATAAAATGCCACCTGATAAAATGGGCAGACCTGAAAAAAGCATTCCCAAACCCGGAAGCACTTATTTACGCAACAAGGATGGAATTTGGACAGCTTCAACCATTCGTAGGACACTAAGAAATAGAGCAGTACTTGGGGAATACCAGATGAAGAGTTACGGCCAAAATGATGGACCGCCGAAGAAAGGATATTATGACCCAATTATTAGTGAGAATCTGTTTTTAGAGGTGCAAGCTATACTGGGAAAAAATACCAATGATTACATAGCTAGGGGTGGTGGTCAAAAGGGGTACGCGAGTAATTTATTTGTCCATATTGCTAAATGCGGGATTTGCGGAAGTAGTTTAAACATTCTCAATGGAGGTCATAATAAAAACGGCAGAAAATTGCAAGACTATTTAAGATGCAAACGTATAGAACTCAAATTAAGTGACCCCCCATGTGAATCCCGACGTTACAATTACCGTGAAGTTGAGAACATTGTTTTAGATCATCTTGAAGATATTGACTGGCGTAAACTTGTTCCTGACGATACTTACATAGCCAGTCGTAGATTGGAGTTAATGGAAGAAATTGCCGCCAATGAATTATCAAGTAAAGATAAGTTCCAGGAGATTATAAACCTCACTAACATAGCTGCAATAACTAAAGATGAACGTAATCAGCTGCGTTATGATGCTATGATTACTAAGATCAATGACGAACTGGATACGCTGAACGAGGAATACAAAGCCAAGTTAAAAGAGCTGGAAAGCCTTAATACCGAAGCAGATGATTTGAAGGAAAATTTAACGAAGGCCAAGCAATTTAGAAAACTGTTAGCTGAGGCGAATCCGGAGGATGTTTTAGAAATGAGGTTCCGGCTAATGATGCAGATAAGAAAGCTTGTAAAGTCTATTAAAATCTGGCCGGTAACGGGGGATAAAAAGCCTATTCAAAATAGTGATCCGGGATTTTCAAAGTCGATTCATAGTACGACCATCGCCATGTTACAGATTCGTTTTTACACCCGAATGCCTATCTCATTGATACTGAATAATGAAGGGTAATATATATAAGAGCGAATTTAGACGTATATAAAGATTTATGGTGGCGCTCAGGCACTTGAAGATTGGAGTCTTGGTCCGTTTAGAGAATTATTGACACTGTGGCAAAATGGGGGACTGGTTACATCATTTCATTTTTTACATTATCTGGATCCCGACTACCATTTGCGTTTACGATTCTATTTATCGGATTCCACTGATGCAGGAAAAATTTTGAATCAAATCCACATTTCCTGTGATGAGCTTTTAGTTGAAGATTTAATATGGAAGGTTGAGGTTGGAACCTACGAGCCGGAGTATGAGCGGTATGGTGAGGAAAGAATGTCAATGGTTGAGAGCTGGTTCGAGATTGATTCACTGTTTTGGCTTGAAGAGGTCTATCGCCAATCAAAAAATGATACTTCTGATATCTGGAGGTGTGCGGCAAGATCCATTGATGTTTTCCTTGAAGATTTCGGGCTAAATATTGACGGAAAAATCAAAGTGGTCAGCTTTTTAAGGAAGTCATCAATTGCCCTATTTGGGTTAAACACAACGATGAAAGGCCAGCTGGATAATAAGTATCGAAAACTCTCGGAAAATTTATCTGACTTCATTGAAAACGGTATTGAGGAATCTGATGAATACCTCATCAGACGGTCAATTGATATCAAAGGATTTGTTTCTAATATACTGTCCACCTTTGAAACCCTGGAATTGCTGGTTGAATCGCAAATGCTTCCGGATTTGATTCATATGAGCTTAAATCGTGCCTTTCGCACCAGGCATCGTATGCAGGAGTTGGTGGTGTATGATTTTCTGGGTCGATATTATGAATCGAAAAAAGCGAAGGAGAAGAAAGTCACCAATTAGCAGCAGGCAGTAGGTTAGCTGTCAATGGGATTTTCCGTTGAATTTTCGTTCATCTGAAAATTAAACAAATTGTCTCTCTTGGTTGTTGTTTAGATAGATTATAAATAACAATTTAAAGGAGATAATAACATGTCATTTAAACTTCCGGATTTGCCCTATTCCTATGATTCCCTGGAGCCTTATATCGATACCCGCACCATGGATATTCATCATTCCAAACATCACGCTGCCTACACCAATAATCTCAATAACCTTGTTGCAGGGACTCTTGCTGAATCCCTGACTATTGAGGAAATCCTGGCGGACGTATCAAAATTCCCTGTTGGGGTTCGAAACAATGGAGGAGGTTTTTACAATCATAGTCTTTTCTGGAATCTTATGTCACCCAATGGTGGAGGCAAACCATCTGGTGATTTAATGAAAGCCATTGAAACAAATTTTGGATCATTTGAAGCTTTCAAAGAAAAATTTTCAACTGCGGCGGCCACACGATTTGGATCGGGATGGGCTTGGCTAGTAAAATCGGAAGGGACTCTGGTTGTAACGTCATCCGCAAATCAGGACAACCCGTTGATGGATATTGCTGAAGTCAAAGGAACACCAATCCTTGCCCTCGATGTTTGGGAGCATGCATATTATCTGAATTATCAAAATCGCAGGCCGGATTATATCAACGCTTTCTGGAGTGTAGTCAATTGGGCAGAAGCTGAAAAGAGATACAAGGGTTAAGTTGTTGAAGTGAAATGTTGTTTGGCAGATTTGCCAAGTTGCTATTTTGCCGAGGTGAAAATTATTTCGATAAGCTTCATGTTCAGGCCTTTGGACTCAGGGTTTTGGGCGATCAATTTGAAATAAACTACGTTATTCCCTTCGATCATATCTATGGTACCCAGTGATAAGTCTGAACTAATCATTTGATCATTTGAATATAGGTCGATAGGTTCGCCCAAGGGACTATCATGTTGAAACATCTGGATGATACCCTGATCGGGGCCTTTTAATGCTTTCAGGGTTACGTGGTATTTTCCGGCAGTCGGAATATCGAAAATGAATGATACATGATGCGGACCGAATTCATCTGGTCCAAATGTTTTAAGTGAAAAATACCGAACCCAATCGTTCCCTATTTTTTCACCTTTTTTCTCTATAATTCCATTGCTTAACGGAGAGGAATGGATTGGAACATTCCATCCTGGAACAAAAATGATTTTATCGGGATCAGTAATTCTTCTTGATTTGACGTCAGGAAGTGTAAAATCGACTGACGGCCTGACGGATGTATAGAAAAATGTGATACTTGTATAATCGGTACTGACCTGGTTACCCTCAGGACCATGCTCTATAGTGTAATCTATGCGATGGTTAAAAGCGTAAGTGTCTCCTATCATCCACCGATATCCACCGGTACGTCCCAGGTATTTTTTATAGTCCAGGCAGCCGCTGAGCGGAAAAGAAGTTCGTTCTTCCCAGCGTGCAGGAACATCATACCAGCCCCCGTTGAATGAATCTTCCGATCCGGTTCCATGAATAGTCATTTTCCCATCAAGCGTGACAACATCATCGCCCTCGAAAAAAGGCGTTCCACCGGGTTCTTTGCCTTGTGCCTGGAGGAAAACTCCAATTACATGACCAGTGCCTTCGGTTTTGAGATAAGGAAAAGGTATGCCAGTGGTACAAGGATTCTCTCGATGCCAATAAGCATAAAAGTGACCTTCATCCGAATGCATGGCTTCATCAGTAAAATCGACCTCAGCTTGAATTTGCGCGGTATTGGTATTACTGCCGTCTGATACTATTTCGATCCTGGCCGATTTGCTGTATGGCATTGGAAGATAGAGGTAATTCATTTCGTTTTCTGTGCCAAGAAAAAGCGATTTTACTGCTGGTTCGCCAAAGCTATATCCGAAGAAATCCCCAACCGGACAGGAAACGGCAGGCTTTGAGTCATTATCCCAATACATATTGATTACGATATTACGCTCCTTACCTGCAAACAACTTTGCCGGACCAAGCCTTAACCCGATAATCCTACCAGGTTTATTGCTTTTAAAGATCTCGGCAGGTTTACTGGAGGCAAGGGATTTGGTGACCTTAATAGTCTCGATAGGGTAATTTTCGGAAACAAGATACTTGGAGATATTTGTACCTGCAGCACCCAGGATTTTGCTGATTTTGCTGACTTTTTGCATCCACTCTTTTGATGGTGGATTCTGAAAACTGGGAATGATAGTCCCTTTCGGATAGGTGGCATAGTTAATGTCGTAGAAGCAAAAAATAGGTGCTTTAACAATTACTTTGCACGAATGCTGGTAAGTAACCGGCACATAAACATATCGCCCGCCAACACCTCCGCCAACCAGCGGCGCCAGGAATGGAGAATGTTTCCCATCTACCATTTCGGCTACTTTCATACTGATACGCGGGGTGATTTCTCCATCCAGGTAAAATTCTATGATCCCATCCTGCGGTCCGGGCATGTGCATCCTATAGATTACCCCGGGGCCTTCCATTTCGGCAATTATCAGGTTATCTCCCTCTTTTCGCAGATAGGAATATTTTCCGCTGAACCCATCATCATTTCCTCCCGTGCGATCATAACTGGAGAACATCCCGGTAAAGATCTGGGATTTTATTTGCGGCAGGAGATCCAAGTGTATTAATGTTTCAATCCCAATGGCACTCGATCGGGTAGCCTCTACTTTGGCCGATTGAGCCAGCCCTGCAATTGAAGTAGATGTAATTAACAGACTGAGAAGAAATTTATTGAGTTGCATGATACTTCAATAACATCAATTATTATCGATGATCTTTTCTTTTATTTTCCTGATATGATCCGGTGTGGTACCGCAGCAGCCGCCGATGCAAGTGGCTCCGGCTTTGATAAGTTCCGGTACATAAGAAGCAGTAATCTCGGGAGTCTCATCAAAGATATTTTTCCCATCATGGTAATGAGGTTTTCCTGCATTTGCATGAACCAGGATTGGCATTTCGGGAAGGGTGCGATGAATTGCTTCAACAATGGGGATCATATTTTCCATTCCGTTGCCGCAATTGGTACCAATAATATCCGCACCGGCTTCTTTGAGAGCTATGGTCATATCTTCTGGAGATACACCCATCATGGTTCTGAAATCCCCCTGGATTGTCTTATCGAAAGTCATTGTGCAGATCACTTCCAGACCAGTGTTTTCCTTTGCAGCTTTCACTGCAATGGTAGCTTCATCTATAGCTGTCATGGTTTCAATACAGATTGCGTCGGCACCAGCATTAGCCAAGGCAACACATTGTTCCTTAAATGCCTCATAAAGTTCATCTTCACTCACTTCTCCCATCATCAAAAGAACTCCCGTAGGTCCCACTGAACCGAGAACAACTCGGTTGGGGCCGATAGCCCTTCGAGTGATTTCAACGGCCTTACTGTTTAATTCCACTACTTTATCCTGAAGTCCATAATGACTAAGTTTGAATCGGTTGGCGCCAAAAGTATTTGTTTCCACAGCTTGCGAACCCGCCTCAACATAAGCTCTGGCTATAGCCTCAATCCTCTCGGGAAAATCAAGGTTCCACAATTCCGGACAAACTCCGGGTTCCAGACCTGCAGCCTGGAGCAGGGTGCCCAATGCACCGTCCGATATTATTATTTCGCCTTTCTTAAGCCTTTCAGTCAATTTTGCTTTCATTTTCTTTGAAGTGATAAGAGCTGTTTGGAAAATTCTCTAATGTTTAGTCCCGGACCAATGGCGATGAGCTCTCCAGGTCCATCATATCCTTTGATTGTTTTAATTATAATATCGTTGAAAACAGTTTGAATAGCCAGGGTATCGGTTTCATCAATACGAATATAACCTTTTAACCGATGCAGATATTGACTGTGCTCGCTAACAAAATTACGTATCTGGTCTTCGTAAAAATATCGGTTCGACCGGACAACACAGGAGGTGAGATCGGGACGGGGTTCGGAGTTGTTTTCTGCGAGAATGTCGTGAGTAGAGACGGGGTCCCGACTTTCGTTGGGATGACAAATCTTCAGTGCTAAATTCAGTACATCTGATATATTGAACTGATCAATTTGTCCGAAGGTGGTTTCAATGATCCGGGCAAAGGGATTCAATTCCAATATCCGGGTTCGAATATCATAGGTGTCGCTTGTTAGGTCAGTTTTATTAATCCATATGATATCTGCAATCCTGATCTGATGGCGTGCACGGGAAACAGATTTAATTATGCGGTGAAAATTTGGAGCATCAACCAAACACCAGGTACCAGCAAGGTAAATTTTATCGGACAACCCTGGTGCCTGCAATACCTGTCCCAGGGAAACTGGGTCGGCGAGACCGGTCGCTTCGAGCAGGATAACATCCGGATGGTGTTGTTCAATAAATGGTTCCAGACGGGTAATAAAGTCACCAAGAAGGCAGGCGCAAAAAACGCTGCCATTATTGATTTCCAGTAATTCAAATGGTTTGCCGGTTTGTTTAAGTGTAAAGGCATCAACATGACCGGGTGCGAATTCATTCTGAACCAGCGCTATTCGCATCTGGTCAGAATATTTTCGGATAAAATCCAGTAATAGCGACGTTTTTCCGCTGCCGAGGAACCCGGTTACCAGTATAAAAGGGATCTTTCTCAGATTATTTCCTTTATCCATTCTTTGATAACATCGGTTCCGGGCTGACCGGCTTCACAGCGAATTTTATACTTTACTGAAATTAGAGCGGGAGTTTGAACAACCCCTAAAGATTGAATGACTGCTAAGTCGGTCTCCTCACGAACTTCAATGCTGACCCCAAGTTCGGCAATTGCCTGTCGGGTTTTTTCCCGGAGTGGAGCAATTTCTTCAGCCGACTTTCCCAATAACAATATCTCACCTTGCTTTACCCGCAGCCGAATTTTGAGTTTCTCATTAATCCGGCTCTGAATTGCACGAATCAGCTCATTTCTCGGAGGAATCTGCGAAACGAAAGTAATCTTGCCATCGATACAGATAGTTGGAATATTTTTGACAAAAAGGGAGGACATAAAAGTCACACCTTCAAGGTTTTTAATTGAATGCTCATGCCATTCAACCAGCCCTTCGAAATGTGGAGCCACTTCTTTGACTGCTTCAACCATGTACTGGCAAGGAGCGCATGATTCTGAGTCCAGGGTGATAATATCAACTATTACCCTATCTGTTTTCCCATATTCTCCAAGGTTTAGAATCTTTGTTTTATCTGGTTTGTGTTCCAGCGTTCGAATTACATCCTGTTTATAGGAATCTCTGATAACCTGGCTTACTGCCTGAATATTGGCCATTGGGGTCTTCATTGGCAAATCGCATCCTGGGGCAAGGATAAATCCAGTATTTCCAGCGATATCCAGACAATCGACTGCATTTTTCTGGCAATCTTCCGGAGTTCCCATGAGCATAACCAATGTTAGCTGTAAATTTCCGCCAAAGCTGATTCCGTGACTTCGACAGATGTTCCTAACATAGTCGAGAGGTATGTTTTCATCGATGGAGATATTATCCGGACCGGTTTTGCACATTACTTCAATGTTTTGCTGTGCATGTCCGCATACAAAGAAGGAGCTGTATTTTTTTTGCTGACGGATATGGTCAAAAACTGATTTGACCGGTTCATGAATGAATTCTGTGAACTGATCAGGACCAATTTGGGAGGTCATTGGATCGACAACAGCGATGATATCGCAACCAGCTTCGAGGTAATATTGCGACATGGAACGGGTTACTTCCGAAGTGAATCGGAGAAGTTTATGAATATAGGCCGGATCTTCGAACATTTTCATAAAAATCTCTGTGCCAAGAAGGTGAAGGCCCAGGGTAAATGGTCCTGTAACAAGGCCATATAAGGCAATGTCAGGATATTTTTTTCTCAGTTCACGGGTTGCAGCCAACACTTCCGGTATTCTTCCCTGATCGGGGGATATAGGATTTAAGTCGGTCTGGTTGCCCAATCCGGCGAGGGGGTGGGAGAGAACTGCCGGCGGGTTTTCATCGGCCCAGCCCAACTGGCAGCCCAGGGCTTCTGCTTCTATCTGAAGGTCAAAGCATACAGGTATACCATCAGGTTGATACAAGTCAATAGCTTTACTAATTCCACTTACCATTAAGTTCGCAGAATGCAAATATTCACTGGCGCTTTTACCGATAAGATGGCCACCGTGAACACCGACGAAGGGAACCCAGGGTACGGTAACACATTGCCCACCTTTAAGGGCATGTATTACCAGTTCTTTACCTTTCATAATCAGATTCTTGGAAATAATTCGAGTGCAGCATTTTTCATTGCCACCAAATTTTCAAATGGTACCTCAGGTTCCACCAAATGGGTAGGACCGAGGATGAGCCCGCCTTTTGTTCCAGCGGTGCGAATACGTTCGAGCGAAACCTCCCTGACTTCTCCAGGTGTTCCAAAAGGAAGCAACTGTTGTGTTCCTAAGGTCCCCCAGAAAGAAAGCCGATCGCTGTATATTTCATGTATCTTATTGAAATCCATACATTCAGGTTGAATAGGATTCAGAATATCCACCCCACAATCGATTAATCCCGGGATAAAAGCAGTAGCATCGCCGCATGAGTGATAAAAAACCAGTACTTCAGGATTGATTTCACGGGCTGCATCAATAACGCTTTTAAACTTTGGTTTTATCCATTTTTCCCAAAGTTCAACGCTCATCATCGGGCCACTCTGCATACCGACATCGTCACCCATGGAAAGGATATCGACGCCAGCTTCTGTGTAAAGCCTGACTCTTCGGATGGCATAGTCGGTGATCCGATCGAAAAGCACTGTAGCCTTTTCATCCTCAAGCATCATATCCATAAGCAGGTCGGGCATCGAGCGAATGTACCATGCAGCTTCCCAAATTGTCATTTGCATTGCGCACATTGCAGCCAGGCCCTTCTGGTGGAGGGAGGTTACCTGATCAAAAAGAGGTTGATTTTCTTGGCGGTTAAACTGTGGCAGGGGGAAAGCAGATATTTCTTCCAAGGAATCACATCCTTGCAGAGGATGATGCATCCTTGTCATATGATAGGCAGCTTCAGAACCTTTGGAATGACCGACGCCGATTACATCGATTTCTGTATCTGCTGGGAGGGTCTCTCTTTTAAATAGTTGTCTAACATCCTGATAGCCAGGATGTTCCGTAAGTGTAACCCACCGAAAATCGACACCAAACCAATCGAAATAATCTATATCCCCATAGGTTTCTTTAAAGGTCTTGACCTGTGAGTCGCACAATAAAATATCGATAGGAATCCAATCGAAACCCTGACGGCGTGCGGCCCGGATAAGGTTTTCCCGGGGAGTGGCCGGCATATTAACCTACTTTATTCAAGAATTCAACGGCACCCTGAGGATCCGGTGAATACCAGTCGGCACCGATTCTCTTGCGGAAATCATCAGTAACAGGTGCTCCGCCAATAAGAATTTTTGTATCAGGGCGGGCACTTTTCATTTCAGTTACGATTTTTTCCATATTCAGCATGGTGGTGGTAAGCAGGCAGCTAAGGCCGACATATGCGCCAGGATATTCATCGACAGCAGCAATGAACTTAGCTGCTGGGACATCGATCCCCAGGTCAACAACTTGCCATCCGGCTCCTTCAACAATCATTCCCAAAAGGTTTTTCCCAATATCATGAAGGTCACCCATTACGGTGCCAATGATAAAGATGCCTTTGCGTTTTACAGCACCGGAGGTAAAATATGGCTTCAGGTGCTTCATTCCGGCACTCATTGCTTTTGCGGCCATAAGAACTTCTGGTACAAATACTTTGTTTTCCCGGAACTTTACTCCAACAATCTGCATACCCGGAACCAGGCCCTTGCTTAAAACCTGATCAGCCGCAATGCCTTCGAGTAAGGCTTGCGCACTGAGTTCATCAGCTCCATCCAGTCCTTTTAAATCCGGAGGGTACGGGGATGTTTTATTAACTTTACCTCTTTCTACGCAATTTGCGATCTTTGCCAGTAATTCTTCAGGGTTCATCTTGGTCGAAATTTTGATTGATGACAAATATATAAATCCTTAATCAGATATGTTAGAAGATTTAGTCCTAAAAAACCGCAGTTATCGCAGGTTTGATGGTAAAACTTCAATACCTCAGGAATCTTTGGTTGAGCTTGTCGGTCTGGCCCGGGTATGCCCCTCCAGTCGAAACCAGCAAGCTCTTAAATTTATGACCATTTCCGATCCCGATAAATGCAATGCACTATTCCCTTGTCTTGTCTGGGCCGGATACCTGAAAGATTGGGCAGGACCGGTAAACGAGGAGAGACCCACTTCCTATATCGTTATACTTGGAGATACTAAGCTGGGTAGTAAATTCGAAATTGACCTGGGGATTTCTGCACAAACGATATTATTGGGCGCCGTCGAGAAAGGTCTAGGAGGTTGTATGATTGGTTCCATTCGCAGGGAAGAAGTGCGTGCACTTTTTCATATTCCGGGACACCTGGAAATTTTATTGGTCATTGCACTTGGTAAACCAGTTGAAAAAGTGATTATAGAATCAGTAAAGGACGACAATATCTGTTATTGGCGGGACTTTGAGCAAGTTCATCATGTTCCCAAGAGGTCAATAAATGAAATCCTGATCGATCCGGTGGTGTCGTAAAACATTGTTTCGTAATTAACACACTGTCATGGGTTTGAAAAACTTTTTGACAAGCGTTCTCTAAATGTCAAGTGATTTAACACAAAAGATTTGCTGTTTTTGATTTGCTGACGTATCTTTAACTCGCAAAAGGTAAGGTAAGGGAAGTTACCGAAAAAAAACAAAAGATTAGATAAAGGGATTTTAGGCTTAGTTGCAACAGATCTTTTTTCTCAACTTCTTCTTATCTGTAAGGTGGTTCTTGATTGTGGGGACATGAAAAGTGTTGTTGGAAAAAAGGCGGCTCCCAACCGCCTTTTTTAATTTATTGCCTTGCTAAGATTCTCCGAAACCGAATCCCAGTTTATCACCTGCATAAATGCGGTAATATAATCCGCTCTTTTATTCTGATATTTAAGGTAATAGGCATGTTCCCAAACATCACAAACCAATATTGGTGTTGTGACCCATTGTGTGAGATTCTGATGCTTTTCGGCTTGTAAAACCACCAATCTGTCAGATTCAGGCTGATATGCCAGAATTCCCCAACCACTGCCTTCAACAGCTGTTGTTGCTTGTTTGAACAATGCAGAAAACCGGTCGAAATTTCCAAAGGATTTTACAATATATTTTTCAAGTACCTCACTTCGTTTCCCTCCGTTGGGGCCCATATTTTTCCAAAACAGGCTGTGTAGAAAGTGACCTGCACCATGGAAAGCCATCTCACGCTCCCAGTGTTTAATCAGGCTATAATCGCCGGAATCCAATGCTTCGGCTACTTTTTTTGTTGCTGTATTCAATCCTTTAACATAACCTGCATGGTGAATATCGTGATGCAGCTTGATGGTAGCTTCATCGATATAGGGCTCGAGTGCGTTATAGGCATAAGGAAGCATCGGTAGTATATATTCCCCGGCCTGGTTTAATCCGGTATCGAAATAGCTGAACCCGCTTGCGGTTGCTCCACTGCTTATCCGGGTTACTCCTGCTGCCAAACCGGCACCCAGAAGGGCTGATGTCTTAAGGAATTCTCTTTTATTCATAACAGGGTTGTTTATCTAAAAATTAAACAACCCTCCTCTAAAAAAGTTTAGGCTTATTTGAAAGCTTTTTCCGGAAGACCATCACCTGTCATGGACAACTGATCAAAATATTCCGGAACCGGCTGGCCCATCAGTTTATCAACATACATTTTGGCAAGGTATTGGCCGAGCATAAAACCCTGACCCCGTAAGCCAAGAAACAAACCAAGTTCGGTATCCAGAATCATTCGGGGTTCAATGTAATATCCGGCCCATACAGCTTGAAAACCTACGGATGATAAATCAGGTATCCAGTTTACAAAGATTTCAGAAGCAATTTCCAGAAAATCCTGTGAGTTTATTTTAATATTTTTCTCTGCTTCCTGAGGGTCTGTGGCAGGTGAGGCACATCCAATAACCTGTCCGGTTTCGCCAAGCTGCTGGCCATAGACTGCTGAGAACCCCTTATACCTTCGGCGGTCGATAACCATTGGCAGTGGTGCACCGCCGACTCCCAACATTGGAAGTCTTCGGGTGATAAAGGCTTGATGTTTAACAGCATATAAACCTGTTTCAATACCCATCTTCCGGGCTATTTTGTGACCCTCCGGACCCATGGCATTCACGAAAACAGGCGTATGAATCTCCAAATATTCCTTATCGTGATTTTGCACGAGAACAACATATTCCTCTCCGGATTTATGTGCTTCAATTAATTTGCAATCTTCTAAAATCGTACCTCCTTTATCCATACCCAGTCTCCTGATGAGATCGATCACCCGGCCTGGGGTAGCCTGCCAACAATCATGTGTTATTAATGCGGCTTGATAATCCTTGGCAAGAGTTGGATTGATAAACGGAGAAATGCGTGACTGATAATCTTTAGGACCGATCATTTCGGCTTCAGACCATGCCATGGAGGCTTCAAGAGCTTTAAACATCTGGTTGTCATGCGCGAAAGTCACATAATCAATCGGACGGAAATCGATATTTTTTATTTTTTGTAATTCCTTGAAAATATCAAGATTCCGGCGTGCAATATCTGAGAGTTCCGGTACACTAAAGTTGGGGCGGCCGCCAGCGATATTCCGCCAGGAGGCTCCCCTGCCAAAATTGATCAGTACAGGTTTCTGTCCAGCTTCAGAAAGATAGCGGAACAATGCAGAGCCCCCAATACCACCTCCGGCAACAACTGAAGGAACCTTCAGAATCCGAGGCATTCTTGTTTGAGGAATTATGTTAATTTGCTCCGATACTTCTTTTGGGTATAATTCACCCATCTCAATCTGGTTAGATAATGGTCCCCTAGGAGTTGCATCTCCTACTATTTGAATTCCACTATTATAAAGTGCAGTTTTAAGTCTTTTGATACATCTCTTTCCCCGACAGGCTCCCATTCCCAAGCGCGTTGTATGCTTGATCTCATCCACTGAAATGAATTTCCGATCACCAATGGTTTTCAGAATTTCATCATAAGTAACGTCATCACAATGGCATACATACACCGGGTTTTCAATTTTCATCTCAACCGGTTGTATAGCCAGAGGGGCAGGGTAGTTGTCCTGTACAATAAAACCCCTGACGTTGACAAGATCTTCTCCATGAATATCCAGTGACCTTACCCTTGCAATATCAGTTTTGTTGGGCTTCTTAAGAATCTTTTCTATAATACCTGTCCCAAGTTTAGTCCCATTATTATCAACGAGAAAAACCGAAGCACCAGTTTTTGCGACATATTCGATCGGAAGAAAAAGCCAATCTTTCTTTAAGTTATAACCAAAAATTGCCAAACCTGGGCATTGATAAACACAATCCATGCAACCGATACATTTTTCGAAATCGATTTCCGGTACGGTGCTGGTGGATGTTTTTGTTATTGCACCATGCGGGCTGGAGAATTCACAAGGATTACAGGCAAATCCGTACAGACAATCGATCTGAACAAATCCTTTCTGGTTCATTCGTGCTGAATCGGGAACATCGGGCTTATCAATGACTTTGATAGGATGTTGCTGACTATCAATATATTCTTTTGAGATTGACAAATAATCGTCATAATTAAATCTTTCTCCAATTTCCTCCAGTAATTCGAAGGCAACCTGTTTACCACGAAGGACTGCGCTGGTTCCCTCTCCGATGCGAATGGCATCCCCTGCACCATAGACTTTTCGGCCAAAGACCTCTTTACCTTTGATCAACAGCTGGTCATCAGAAACCAGACCTGTACATATATTAATAGCATCAATCCCTTCAATTATTTTTTCAGTTCCCGGTATAGGTTGAAAATTCTCTGATTCAGCAATCACTGCACCAATGATACCCGTTCTGTCTTCATTCGGGATCGCTTTAATCAGCAGATGGTTTAGTATTACTGGAATTCCCAAACGGCGGACACGGTTTGCCTGAACAGGGAAGCCCCCTTCACGAGGCATAGCTTCAACGATTGCCTTAACATTTGCCCCGGCTTGCATCAGCTGGTAAGAAGTTAGATATCCAATGTTTCCGGCCCCTACAGTAAGAATGTTTTTGCCCAGAAGTGTAAATTCTGTGTTCATCATTTTCTGAACCACAGCGGCCGTGTAAACCCCAGGGACATCGTCGTTTTCGAAAGCCGGCATAAAAGGAACCGCACCTGTCGCAATTACCAGGTATTCTGAATCTACATAATATATTTCTTGTGTGCTGATATTCTTTATGGCCAGGCGCTTGCCTTCAAGAATATCCCAAACGGTAGAATCAAGGAATATACCATCCAGGTTCTCACCAGCCAGAGTTTTTGCGATATCGAAACCTCTCATCCCACCGAATTTTTTTTCTTTTTCAAAAAAGAAAAACTGGTGAGTCTGCATCAGAAACTGGCCTCCTATTCGGTCATTATTGTCGATAACAAGATTGTCAATCCCATGTTTATTGAGGATTTCGCGCGTGGCAAGGCCTGCCGGACCTGCTCCAATGATGGTTACAGTAGTCCGGTAAACTTTTGTAGGAATACTTTTCTCAACAGGAGCTGGACTCGGCCGGTAATCACGTGGGACTTCACTAACCTCCTTAACCCCATCGATGCGGGTGATGCAAATTCTCTTGATTTTTCCATCAACCAGCATCTCACATGCTCCGCACTTGCCAATACCACATTCCAGACTTCGATTTCTACCTTTAAGACTGTGGCTGTGAACGGGATGACCGGCCTGGTGCAAAGCGGCGGCGATGGTAAGCCCCTTATCACCGGTGATCGTCTTACCTTCAAAAAGAAATTCACTGGTTTGACGTAATTCGATATCCAGAATGGGATGTTCTGTTATTTTTAACATGAGAGTATCAGATATGATTAGTGGCTTCAAAAATAGACCGGGCTTTGGTAAACATCCATGATGTTTATCAGTACCAAGTATGACATGGGGCACGATTTGCATGATTAAAAAATGTATTTTTGTGGTTCGAAAAAACTTAAAATTCAGATTGATAGATGATTAAAGAGAATTCAAACCGGATAATCAGCGGTGTCCTGGCTTTAGCAGTGATCGTGCTGTTTATATTGCATTTTTCAGGAAAAGAGAATAAAGTAGTTGAAAATCAGCCGGTCCAACAAGGTGTGTTGCTGGGAAAAACTGGTGAAGTTAGAATTGCTTATGTTTTTGTAGATTCGGTTCTGGCTAATTATGATTTTTATAAAATTCTGACTGACAGACTGGTATCTAAGAAGGCAAATCTGGAGAAGGAATTAACTGGAAAAGGAGCTGCTTTTCAGAAAGAAGTAACAGATTTCCAATATAAAGTTGACAAGAAACTGATCACTTCATGGGATGCTGAGGCCAGACAGAAGCAACTGACTGAGCAGCAGCAGGTATTGGTAAATTTGCAGAATGAAATGCAGAACAATTTAGCAAAGGAAGAGCAGGAAGTTACCGTACAGCTTCATGATTCGGTGATCGCCGCGGTGAATACAGTAAATATGAAACTGGGATTTAACGTTGTTTTAAGCAATACTTTTGGCGGCGGATTGCTATATGCTGATGATAATATGAACATTACCAAACAGGTGCTTGACCGCCTGAATGAAACCTATCGTAAAACAAAAACGAAGTAAGGTCGGCTTTGCTGATCTTTATTTGGAAAGGTACGGATCCGGATCGGCTGAGGGTTTACCCGAGCCAGATCCGGATCTTTTTTTGATTGTGGTGATTCCGGCATTCAAAGAGCCGGGACTTGCCGCCAGCATCGATGCTTTACTTGCATGCGATCCTCCCGGGGTTAAATGGGAGATCATCGTAAATATTAATTATCCTGAATTTTCGGCCGCATCTGTGATTGAAACGAGCCGAGAATCATTGGCAGCAACAAAGAGGATTATTGAAAATCTTTCAAGGGATGATGTAAAGATTCATTGTTTATGGAATCCTGATATTCCAAATCGTCATGCAGGTGTTGGATTAGCAAGAAAAATTGCCATGGACCAGGCAATCCTTAGATTTAATGCCGTTGGCCGAAGAGACGGAGTATTGCTGTCTTTTGATGCTGATTCGTTCTGTGAGCCTGGATATTTAAAAAGGATTGTATGTTTTTATCACGATCATCCTAGTGCCCGAACTGCAAATATTTATTTTGAACATCCACTTACCGGATTGCTTGATAAAAGAATTTATCATTCAATTGCGCAATACGAGCTATATCTGAGGTATATGAGGCTTGCCCTTGAACTGACTGGCCATCCCCACAGCATACACACGGTGGGCTCAAGCTTTTCCCTGAGGGCCAGAACTTATATCAGGGTCAACGGCAT
>Ga0114951_10001243_pt1 | contig 32318 bp, 25 predicted proteins | sample AM7aDNAmetaG_FD_88677 | JGI IMG/M metagenome (GOLD analysis project Ga0114951, IMG submission 88677) | Freshwater microbial communities from Finland to study Microbial Dark Matter (Phase II) - AM7a DNA metaG | ecosystem: Environmental > Aquatic > Freshwater > Lake | place: Finland: Lake Alinen... | reverse complement strand
TTATAACGGCTGCTCATCAACCGCGCCGCCGACATGGCCTGATCAGCGTACTCGGTCGTCCAAGCACCACGCAATGCCATTTCCCGCAACAGCCCATCGCGGAGCGAAGCCCGGGTCACGAGAATTTCCTGCACTTGGAGTGCCACGGCGAGATGCTCGTAAACGAGCAGGGCTGGACCGATGGTTTCCGCTTCCTGATGGGGAATGTGATGCCGGCGAACCAGTTCATCCACCGGCATGGAAATGAGTGGGTCGGCCACCGCCATGAACTTTTTGAGCGGGATCCGACAGACCTGATTTTCCTCCCAATTCGGTTCGATCCGGGACGCCACAAACCGTGCGTCCCCTGACAGCGCGACGAGACGGGTGATAGTTTTGACGGGCGCACTGCGTTGCAACTGGTCCACCGAGCGGCGGATCTGTTGTTCGAGAACGGGACGGACACGCTCGACCGGAGTCCGATAGGTTTCGAGAGTTTCGCGGAGGCGCAGGGAACCGAGCCGGTAGGTTCCTGAAAATGTGACGCGGCCTTCCCGGACGAAAATCAGGTCCGTGCTGCCGCCGCCCACTTCGGCAATGGCGGAATCGGAGTTTTTCAGGGTCGGTTCTGTTTCCAGCACGTCTTGAACAGCGATATAGGTGAGCCGGTTTTCGACCGGACCTTCGATGGCTTCGACATTGATCTGGGTGGCCATGTAGAGGCGGTCCAGAAATGCATCCCGGTTCTGCGCTTCGCGGACGGCACTGGTGGCAACTGCGCGGATCTGTTCGGGCTGCGTGATCCCGTACTCCTTGAGGACGCGGCGGAAGGAAAGCAGGATGGCCACGCACTCCTCGATGGTGGAGGGCTTGATAAAGCCGTGGGTGAAGGTGTCTTTGCCGAGGCGGACTGCTTGTTGGATCTGATCGAGCGACCGGATTCCTCCGTCGGGTTGTAATTCCGCGATTCGGAGCCGCATTGCAGTGGCGCCAATATCAATGACTGCAACCGGCCGGGCAGCCTGGGTCCCGGCTTGATTGTCGTGAGTGGATTCCATCAACGGACCGAGGCTAGCGGGAGACCCGCGCAAAATCAAGGGTGTCATTCAATTGTAACATTTCACAAGACGAAATCCACGGCCCCAATCCTCGGCTAAGATTTTTTTCGGTGCGAACGGCGGGCTGGGGATTTATCCGCCGCAGGAGGACAGCCCGCCCGGGAAAATCCGCGGTAGGGAGCGGGGTCCCGCCTGCGTGGCCGTAGCCACTTCGGCGTGGCGAAGGCCCGACCGCGCCGTCTGGGCCGACTATGACCCACCGGGAGTTATCGATACAATGTAGTTCTGGCACAGAACGTGGGGGTCTTCGGTTTGTTGAGGAAATCAACCGGTTTGAAAAATTACCCGTGGATTTGGGCGGGGGCAGGGCCGCCCGGCAAATGGATGGTCTGACCCGCGGGGCGATCGTGCCCGACCTACCGCCGGCGCGAGTGACAGGGTGCGGGGCGACCGGTCACAAGCCGCCGGCTTCGAGTGCGATCAGGCAAACATCGTCATCGAAGCGCCGGGTGGCGGAATGATTCCGGGCTTCTGTGAGCAGGCCATCCAGCAGAGCCTCCAACGGCAGTTCCCGGCTGTGCCGCAGGGCGGCCGCCAGTTTTGCAGAACCGAACTCCGCTCCCGCCGAGTCGAGCACTTCGGAAATCCCGTCGGTATACAACAGAATCAACTCATCGGCTTCCCACAAGCGTTGCGTGGTCACATATCTGGCGTCGCCCAGCAGTCCCAGCACCGGTCCTTGGGCCCCCGCATCACTCCGCAACGGTTCGACTGCACCGGTCGGGCGGTGCAGGAGCAGCGGGCAGGGATGCCCGGCACTGGCATACTGGACGTGTTTCTGCCCGGCATCCACCACGAGATAGCCGGCGGTCGCGTAGAGCAAATTCCCGCGCGGCTTGAGAATCCGCAGCCACTCGGTATTGAGGCGCGTCAGCAGTTCGCCCGGATTGTCACCCACCGTCCGCATTTCCTCCACGAGCGCCCGGAGCATCGCGGTCACAAAGGCCGCGCGAACACCGTGCCCCATCACATCACAGATGAAAATCCCCGTGGCGCTTTCCGAAATTTTCAGAGCCTGGAAAAAATCGCCGCTGACCAGCCCGGCGGATTCGTAGCGATGCTGAAACCGGATGGCGCGGGTCGGCGCCGGGCCCGGACCCACCACGTCCGGTAATTGGGCCGGGAGCATCGCCAATTGGATTTCCCGGGCCAGGGCCAAGTCGCCCTCCATTTGCGCATTCTTGGAGTTCAGCTCATGCTGCTGGGCTTCGAGCTGTTGATTTTTCTCCTGTAGAAACCAATGTTGCAACCGCACCAACGTTCGGGAATAAATCACTCCCAGCACCGCGTCCGCCTCGTCCAGCAACACCACGTCGTCGTACAGGCTTGCATCCGGGCGGGAACAGGTGCGGGTCAGCACATCGGCCAGTGGCTGATTGACACGGATGCAGGTCACTTCCGCCAGCAGCGCCTCGCGCACCGGCCGGGGCGAATACAACGCGAACCCGAAACGCGCCCCGAGCAGCATCCCGATTTTCGTCCGCGCACAGAGTCCAACCAACCGCTCCCCATCCAGCACCAGCATGAATTCATATTCATGACCGGCAAACTGCTTGTGCACCGCCTCCAACGTGGCGGAGCCTGGCACCCATTCGCGATGCCCAATGAACTGGCGCCAGTCGGCCGGCTCGACGGTAGACGGGGAGAGATGCACAATGGGAGAGTAGTCGATGCACGAGAAAAATCAATCCTCCGACCCGTGCAATCCGGGCCCGGGTCGATTCCGCGCGATCGTTGTGACGCAATTGTAACTCAACCGCCGCCGGTTTGCCATGGCGGCCTGCGAATTGTCAGGGTGCAATGCCAGCGAGTGCAGTCATGGACGATTCGACCCTGTCGTTTCAATCGGCCGCCGAAACGCGACCGTTGCGCGCTCTGATTGCGCACGTCCTGGCTTTTGATGCCCGCACGAGTCTGGAACTGGTGCACCGCGGTTTTACCCAGAACAATTATGAATTCGCAGCGGTGCTCGAAGGCCGCCGCGTCGTGGGGCTGTGTTCCCGCTCGCATATCGGCGACCGGCTCGGCCTGCGGTTTGGGTTTGCGCTATTCAGTGCCGCGCCGATTCGCGAATTTCTTCTGCCGGAATTTTTAGTGGTCCACGAATCAACACCGATCCGAACCGTTTTGCAGCAGGCATTATCGCGCAGCGACGACGCCTTTGATATGGACGTGGCCCTCGTGGATCAGGACGATGCCTACCTGGGAATGATTCCCGTCCAGGCCCTGGTGCAGGTGCAGTCCGAGATCGTGGCGGATCAGTTGTCATTCTTGCAGGAACAGAAGGAATTGTTACGGCAACGCAATGCGGACCTCCAACAAAGCCTGTCCCTGCTCCACGAGTCCCGGGAACGCTTGCAGCACAGCAACCGTGAATTGGAGGAGTTCGCCTATGTTGCCTCGCACGATCTCCAGGAGCCGTTGCGCAAGATCCAGGCATTCGGCGAGCGCCTGCACAGTAAATATGCGGCGGCGCTTGGCGATCAGGGCGCCGATTACCTGACGCGCATGCGCGATGCCGCCCAACGCATGCAGACACTGATCAATGACCTGCTGCAATTCTCCCGCCTGACCACCCAGGCGAAACCCTTTGTGCCGACCGATCTGGCGCAGGTGGCCCGCGAGGTGCTTTCAGACCTGGAGGTCCGCATCCAGGAAACACAGGCACGCATCGAGGTGGGCGAGTTGCCCGTGATTCAGGCGGATCCGCTCCAGATGCGGCAACTGCTCCAAAATCTCATCGGCAACGCCCTCAAGTTCCACAAACCCGGCGCGCCACCACACATCCGGGTGACCTGTCCACCCAGCGTGGGTGATAACGGCAGCGCCCGGTGTGATCTAATCGTGGCGGATAACGGGATCGGGTTTGATCCGAAATACGCCGACCAGATCTTCAACATTTTCCAGCGGCTGCATGGCACCGGTCAATTTGCGGGCACGGGCGTCGGGCTCGCCATCTGCAAGAAAATCTGCCAACACCACCGCGGCACGATTGTCGCCACCGGCACGCCCGGCGGGGGCGCCACTTTTGTGGCGCGCTTGCCCGTGCATTCCCCAGGAGAGCAATGATGGCACCGCGCCACCCCCAACCCATTACCATCCTGCTCGCCGACGATGATGCCGAAGACCGGCTGTTGACGGGCGACGCGCTGCAGGAGAGCCGGTTGGCCAACGAACTGTTTTCTGTGGTGGACGGGGAGGATTTGCTGGATTTTCTTCACCAGCGGGGGGCGTATGTCCACCGGCGCGGCGCCCCTCCGCCGGGCTTGATTCTCCTCGACCTGAACATGCCGCGCAAAGACGGTCGCGAAGCCTTGCGCGAGATCAAAGCCGACCCGCAACTTCGGCGCATTCCGATCGTGATCCTGACCACCTCCAGCGCCGAGGCCGACATCCTGCGCAGCTATGATCTGGGGGTGAATTCATTTATCACCAAGCCGGTCAGTTTTGCGGGGTTGGTGGAAATAATGAAAACGCTCGCCATCTACTGGTTTCAAATCGTGGAGTTACCCGGGGATTGACCGCTGACTTATGGACACGACTCCGATCCGGGTTCTGCTGATTGATGACGATGAAGATTACTTCATCATCACGCGGGACCTGTTGGCCGATGTGTCGGCCACCGCTTATCAGCTCGGGTGGGTGAACAATTTTGATGCCGGGTGCGCGGCGTTGGCGCGCGACGAACATGACATTTACCTCTTGGACTACCGGCTCGGGGCGCGCATCGGACTGGAGTTGATCCAGTGGGCCACGGCCAATGGTTGCAGCACGCCGATGATCCTGTTGACCAGCCAGGGTGACCGCGCGGTGGACATCCAGGCGATGCAGGCCGGGGCGGCCGATTACCTGATCAAAGGGCAGATCGACCCGCTGCAACTCGACCGGGCGATCCGCCACGCACTGGATCGCCACCGGATCCAACAGGCCTTGCGGCAAAGCGAAAATAACTTCCGCCAATTGTTCGAGTCGATGGCAGCGGGGTTTGCGCTCCATGAGATTATCCGGGACGAAGCGGGCACCCCCAGTGATTATCGGTTTCTCCAGGTGAATCCCGCGTTTGAGGTTGTCACCGGCCTGAAGGCCAAAGATCTGCTGGGTCGAACCGTGCGCGAAGTGATGCCCAATGTTGAGCCGCACTGGATTGAACGGTATGGCCGGGTGGCGACGACCGGCGAATCCATCCAATTTGAAAACTTCAGCCAGGATTTGAATCGGCATTACCAGGTGGCCGCCTACAGTCCCAAGCCGGAACATTTTGCCGTCACCATCGAAGACGTCACCGAGCGCCGCCGCGCCGCGGAGTCCCAGACATTACTGGCCACGGCCGTCGAACAATCCGCTGAAATGATCGTGGTCACCGATGTCGCCGGCGTAATCCAATACGTCAACCCGGCGTTTGAGCGGACCACCGGCTACGCGCTCAGTGAGGTCCGCGGCGAGACGCCCCGCCTGCTCAGGAGCGGGCTCCAGGAGGCCGCGGTCTACAAACAACTCTGGGACACGATCAACGCCGGCCAGGTCTGGAAAGGCCGCCTGATCAACAAACGCAAGGACGGCGGGCAATACACCATCGATAGCACCATCTCGCCGGTCCGCGATATCCAGGGGAAAATCATCCGCTATGTTGCCCTCTCCCGCGACATCACCTATGAACAGGCCATCGAAGAACAGCTCCGCCAGGTCCAGAAGATGGATGCCGTTGGGCGGCTCGCCGGCGGCGTGGCGCATGACTTTAATAATATGCTGACTGTCATCAGCGGCTACTGCGGTTTGCTCAGCCTGCGCGTCGCCGCCAATCCCGACTTGCTGCGGCACGTCGAGCAAGTGCAGAAAGCCGCCGAGCGGGCGGCCGGCCTGACCCGGCAACTCCTGGCCTTCAGCCGCCGGCAGGTTTTGCAACCGCGCGAGCTCGACATCAATCAGGTTCTCCACAACATGGAAGGCATGCTCCACCGATTGATCGGGGAAGACGTCGAATTACAAACGCGCTTTGCCAACCCACCGCCCAACGTCAAGGCCGATATCGGCCAGATCGAACAAGTGATCATGAACCTCGTCGTCAATGCCCGCGATGCGATGCCCACCGGCGGCCAGGTGCTGCTCAGTACCGCGACCGTGACCCGGGCCGCGGATCCGTTTCTGCAGGCTGAAAAAGAGGCAACCGCCGCCACGTATTGCCTGATTGGTGTCGGCGATACCGGGGTGGGCATGACCGATCAGGTCAAGGCGCACTTGTTCGAACCGTTTTTCACCACCAAAGGACCCGGTAAAGGGGTCGGTCTCGGTCTCGCCACCTCCTATGGGATCATCAAACAAAGCCACGGCCACATCCGCGTCAGCAGCAACCCCGGAGAAGGCAGCACGTTCTGGATTTACCTGCCGGCCTGCCCCGCGGCCGCCGCCGGGCTCCGCAGTGAACCGCCCGGGGCAGTCCCGCGCGACTGTAGCGGGACGGTGCTGATTGTCGAGGACGAACCAGCCGTGCGCGAACTGGCCGAGGTGACCCTCACGGAGGCCGGGTTCCAGGTGCTCACCGCCGGCAACGGCCTCGAAGGCCTCCAGTGCCTCCGCGCCAGGGAACGGGTGGATCTGATTATTACCGATGTCATTATGCCACTCATGGGTGGCCCCGAAATGGTCACCCAGCTCCGGCGCACTCACCCCAACCAAAAGGTCATGTATATGTCAGGCTACACGGCCGATGCGATGAACCGCTGTGGCGAGCTCGACCCTGACATCGTGTTCATCGAAAAACCGTTTACCCCGGTCCAGTTCCTGCAATGCGTTCACAAAGTGATCACGCGTCGAACCGCCGGGGGAACAGCCGCCGTCGTTGCGGAGGCCTGCCTGTGCTAAGGAGCCGTGCCAGACCGCCGCTGGCAACGTGTTGCGGAGTTGTCACAGAATCGACGCGTGTTTGTGTTCGAGCAACAGCAAAGTCCGGTCAACAACTTATGAATTTCGGTTGCTTGCGAACCCCACGGTCGCGCCGCCACATCCGAGCATTCTCGCAAGTGCTACAGGATACCCTCACCAAGTGGTCGCCGCCAATCGCAGGCAACCGAGGTTCCTCAGCGAAATGAAATGAATTTTCATCGGCTGATAACGCGGCTGGGATTCGCCGCCGCCGCTGTCATTCCACTGTTGACAAGCGCTGGCGCCCCACCGGCTCCCGCCGATGCAGTCCAGCGGGTGCTGGACAAGGTAACCCATGTGGTCATCCTCTACGCTGAGAATCGCAGCTTTGATCATTTGTACGGCCTGTTCCCGGGCGCGAATGGAATTACCCAGGCAACCCCGGACACTTCCCGCCAAGTGGATCGGGATGGAACGATTCTGCCATTCCTGCCGCCCGTTTGGAAAAGTGACGGCACACCGGATCTCAACTATCCCACCAACCTGCCGAACCAGCCATTCCGGATCGATCAGCCCCCCGTGAATTTGCCGCTCACCACAGCGACCCGTGATCTCGTCCATCGGTTCTATCAAAACCAGGAACAAATCAACGGCGGCAAACTCAACCGCTACGCGGCCGTCTCAGACGCCGGCGGACTGGTGATGGGATATTATGACGGTTCGGTCCTGCCCCTCTGGAAGCTCGCGCAACAGTACACCCTCGCTGACAACTTTTTTATGGGGGCCTTCGGCGGTTCATTGCTCAACCATTTCTGGCTGATCTGTGCTTGCCCACCAACCTTCGCAAATGCTCCGAAATCACTGATCGAACCATTGGACGCCAACGGCCATCTGCGGCGGCGGTCCACTTCGCCCGCCAGCGCGCTCAACGGTCCACCGCAATATCTGAGCAGCGGCTCTGTCACGCCGGATGGCTACGCGGTCAATACCCTCCAGCCACCGTACCAGCCCAGCGGAATTCCTCCGGCCGGCACCGGGGAAGCGACACTCGCAGATCCAGCACTGAACCCGCTTCCGCCGCAGGAACAAAAGACCATCGGCGATACCCTGTCAGCAAAAAATGTGAGCTGGGTTTGGTATGCCGGGAGTTGGACCGCGGCAGTCGTGGATGGAATGCAACCGCCGGCTCGCCCGCGGCAAATCATCAACCACCCGGACGGCGGTGCACCCAATTTCCAACCGCATCATCAGCCATTTAATTACTTCAAACGGTTTGCGCCCGGCACCCCGGACCGGGCAGACCATCTGCAGGACGCGACCGCATTTCTGGCTGCCATTGAGTCCGGGACCCTGCCGCAGGTTGCCTTTTATAAGCCCCAGGGGAATTGGAATGAACATCCCGGCTACACCGATGTTCTGTCCGGCGACCAACATCTCGCACAAATTGCCGAAAAGATTCTCGCCAGTCCGCAGGGGAAGACCACCGTGATCCTGATCACTTACGATGAGAATGGCGGATTTTGGGATCACGTCGCCCCGCCGAAAATTGATCGGTGGGGCCCCGGCACCCGGGTCCCCACCCTCATTGTCTCACCGCTTGTGAAAAAGCGAAATATCGATCACACGTTGTTGGATACAACTTCGATTCTCAAATTGATCACCCGCAAATTCGATTTGGAACCATTGCCGGGTGTCCGCAAAGAAGTCGGGGACCTGACCAGCACACTCGACCCCGCCGCTCTCGACCCAGCGCCGCCACCGCACTAGCTCGCGGAACCGAAAATGTTTTCCGAATTGTAACCTGATTGCATTCTGTTACTGACAAAACATATTTACGTTCGATGGGATGCAATCGTCCCCCCTTTCAATGCCGGCCCGTTCGATCTGCCGCTCTGCCAGCCAGCCTGATCAGACCGGTGTCGTCGATTGGGATTGAGCTGTCCCATGAGCAAAGCCATTCCCCAACTAATCTTGGTGGCAGAGGATGAACCCGACATGGCGGAACTCATTGCCGAGCGATTGCGGCGGCAAGGCTATACTTCGCTCATTGCCCCGAACGGCCTGGCGGCATTGAACGCTGTCTTCGCCCGCAAGCCGGCGCTTGTCATCCTCGACCGGATGATGCCGCAGATGGAGGGCTTGGAAGTCTGCCGCCTCATCAAGGCCAGCCCCGTCGGACGGAACACCGCCGTGCTGATGGTAACCGCGATGGCCGCAACGGAGAACAAACTGGAAGGGTTCGATAGCGGCGCCGATGATTATCTCACGAAGCCATTTGAAATGCGGGAACTCATGGCGCGCGTCCAAACACTGCTCAGCCGGGTCAGGGTGAGTGAGTAAAACTCTTCCGAACGAATTTGATCGGCGCTGTTTTCAAGCTCGGACAGCCTGAAAACAAGGCCGAGACAGAAGTGGTGAGAGTCCTGATTTTGAATTGGAACCAAATTGTGCAATTTCTCAAACAACTCGCACTATTACAGCAGGCGACACCCTGACGGAGCTGAGTTCGAACCGCTTTTCAAGCATCATGAATGTCTCTGACTGGGATTCCCAAATTGTCCCGATTTGTCGCAGATTGGCGCAAGATCACCCAACCAAAATTCTCATGCTCTTGGAGTGCGCGGTGGCAAATTGGACAATTTGATTCGCTGGTAAACCCCACGCTTCCGATCTTCAGGATGCGGTTCGATGGCCAGAATTGTGATGTCGCCCTTTTCCGGACCATACGCCCAAAACAACCGTCCTGCCGCCGACACGTTGTTCTCCAAATATGACTGAAATATCTTGATCCCATGTTTCCGCGTCAGGTCGTCGATCTCATGCGATGCCAACCCTGGATGGCGCGGATCATGACCAAGAAACCCCAGCGTCTTGACCAGTTTCTTAAAAAATCGCTCCTCGTCCCGGTCGAGCTGACCGGCGAGTTTCCGGGTCGAGATGTCATCCCAGTATGCCTCCATCTCCGGCACGCCCATGCGAATGCGAAATGCCACAGCGCTGTTATTCCTTTAAGAATGGCGTCAGGTCAATTGGAGCCGAGACCACACCGCTCTTCAAGTTTGTAACAGATTGCTCCAGCATCTTGCGTGTGCGCGCCGGCAATGTATCCGGAGCGACCAGGACCCGCGGTTCCAACAAGAAACTTCCGTTGGACAAGGCTTTGACGTGAAAATACTTTGTCGTGGCGTTTCGCAGACTGATGCGCTTCTTGGCGTCGGCCGCGACATCGTAGTCCGCGACCACGGTGAGGTCGCTGGTTAATTTCCGCTGCTGGATAGTGGTGGTTGGCATGTATAGAACATGGTGGGAAATCCCACCCATGTCAAGAACGGAAGTGTGCGAATCGGCTGGCGACCTAATTCCTTCCTTCGCCTCGTGAATGCGCAATCATGTAACGATCTATTACACCGCATTGTGATAACACCTTATACACGATGTCAGAAATAGATGCGCATCATTGAGCAAAATATTCAGGAAATCGTGCAAAATCGATTCCCAGATGTGCAATTATTTATGACGCTGTGTATAGCACGCTTGGAAAGAATCGTGAAGACCGTTGTACCGGACGAGTTTTCAGCAATTATTTCTGGCCGAATTTCGCGGGCGATAATTCTGGGTGGAAGGTGTGGTCGTCAGGAAACCTAATCGAAATCCAATTATTGCCCCATTTTGCCTATTTTGCCCAAAGCCCCACTCAATCCGGCCTTCCCTTCCTGCACCAAATGGCGAGAAATGTCGTTGGAACAACGGCAGCGGTTCCAACGGGTGCTATTTCCGGAGGGAATTGCGCTTGGTCTGGATGGGGAAGTTCGAACCGCAGTAACGTCCTATGTTTTCAAGCTCGGACAGCCTGAAACCGAGGACGAAACAGAAATGGTGAGCCGGGAGGGACTCGAACCCTCGACCCACGGCTTAAAAGGCCGTTGCTCTACCAACTGAGCTACCGGCTCAAACTACTTGATTTACAAGCGCTTGAGACACTTTTGATGCGTCGCTAACTTTGTATTTGTAACCCAAAGTTGTCACCCTTGTGATGCAAAGCATAGAAACGATGCCAAACGTGAACCAAATTCTGCACCATTCTGGCAAAAAACTGTACCGCAGCGAATCATCGGGGCGGTACTATGCCTTATTCAAACGTGACGGCAAGCAAATTCGCCCGCATCAGATCAGCAGCTCAGCGATTTGAACGGCGTTGAGGGCGGCACCTTTGAGCAGTTGATCGCCACTGACGAACAGTTCCAAGCCCCGGCCATCCTCGCGCGAGACATCTTGCCGGATGCGACCCACAAGACAGTCATATTGACCAGAGGCATCAATCGGCATCGGATATTTCTTGTTTGCGGGATCATCCACCAGCTTCACGCCGGGCGAGTGGCTGATGATTTCCCGGGCCTGCGCCGGGGTCATCGGGCGTTCAAACTCAATGTTGACCGATTCGCTGTGGGCACGGAAGACCGGCACGCGCACGCAGGTGGCGGAAATTTTTAGGGTCGGATGATGCATGATCTTCCGCGACTCATTGACGAATTTCATCTCTTCCTTCGTGTAGCCGTTGTCGAGGAACACGTCCACGTGCGGGAAGAGATTGAACGCAATGCGCTGCGGCAAAGTTTGGGCAGTAATGGTTTTCTCCCCGCGCAAGAGCTTGGCCGTCTGCTCTTCCAGTTCGGCCATCGCCTTGGCGCCGGCGCCACTGGCGGCCTGATAGGTGGCGACCACGATGCGCTTGATTGGATTCACTTTGTGCAGCGGATAAATGGCGACGAGCAAAATCGCGGTGGAACAGTTCGGATTGGCAATCATGCCCTTGTGCCGTTTCGCGTCCTCCGGGTTGACCTCGGGGACAACCAGCGGGACATCCGCTTCCATCCGGAATGCAGAGGAGTTGTCGATGACCACACAGCCGGCGTTGACGGCAGCCGCGGCAAATTCCTTTGACCGGCCCGCCCCCGCGCTGAACAGCGCAAAATCGTTGCCCGCAAACACGTCGCTCTTCAATTCCTGGACGGTAATGTCGGCGCCTTTGAATTTCAGTTTCTTGCCGACGCTGCGTTCACTGGCAAAGAGGTGCAGATGTTTCACTGGGAAATTGCGCTTCGCCAAGGTCTCGATCATCTCGAGTCCGACGGCGCCGGTTGCCCCGACCACTGCCACATTGTAGGTTTTGCTCATAAAGTAGTCCTGTTAGGGTGGGCAACTTGCCCAAAATAGTACCGGGCAGCAAGTGAATAATGTCGGGTGCCAGCCGACCGGGCGCATCTCGGCACTGCCGCCATTCCACTGCCGCGGCCGGTAGGAGCGCCCTTCCGGGCGCGACCGGTCGACGTGAATCATCGGGGATCGCGCCCGGAAGGGCGCTCCGACGGCGGCAGGACCAAGAGATCCGGGTTACGCTCCGCCCAATTCAAAATGACTGATCTTCCGGAAAAATTGATACCGGTTTTCGATGTCGGCCGGGGTCAGTGTTTGGAGGCGGCCGAGGCTGAATGCTTCCACATTATACGACGCAACGACGCTGCCGTAGATCACGGCGTTGCGGAGCGTGGTGGGGTCCACCTTGCCGGTTTTGGCGAGGTAGCCGGCAAACGCGCCGGCAAAACAATCCCCGGCTCCGGTCGGGTCATGAATATCTTCGAGCGGATACGCCGGAGCGCTGAAGAAAAGGTCCTCGCCAAAGAGCAGGCAGCCATGCTCACCTTTTTTGATGCAGACGTATTTTGGGCCCAGCTTCAGGATCCCGCGCCCGGCCTTGATGAGGCTGGTTTCCTTCATCAACTCACGCGCCTCGCTCTCGTTGAGGATCAGGCAATCAATTCGTTTCAGGAGTTCCAGGAGCGCTTCCCGCGCGATCTCGAGCCACAAATCCATCGTATCGGCCACGACGAACTTTGGTTTTTCCACCTGACTGAGCACGTGCATTTGCAGTTGCGGAGAGATGTTGGCCAGAAAAACAAACGGCGCATTCCGATACTGGGCCGGCAAGGTTGGATTGAACTTTTCAAAAACGTTGAGCGCAATGGACAGGGTCCGGCGATTGTTCATGTTCCATTCGTATTCACCGGACCACCGGAACGTCTGGCCGGCCGCAATTTCGAGACCCGTGAGATTAATGCCGTGTTTCCGGTACAGGTCAAGATAGGGCTTTGGAAAATCGTCCCCGACGATGCCGACCAGGTTGACTGGCGTAAAGAAGCTGGCGGCAATGGCCGCGTAACTGGCGGAACCGCCGAGTAGATCATGATGTTCTGCCAGCGGTGTCTTGACGCTATCGAGTCCGATGGAACCGGTAATGAGTAAGCTCATAGCGGCGTTTTGTAGCCACGAATGGCTGCGAATGCACGCGAATAATCAACGGCACCACCGACCTTGACAACGCGAAAGAAAAGCCGCCAACAAAATCAATTGTGTCAGGCGTCCGTTGCCACGCAAATGGCGGTGGGAAGCGGGCCGGCGGCGACCCGGGCTTATCCTGCGATCCGGCGGAAAAGTGGTGTTGCGGGGTTGACTGGAGGTTGAGCGATGGGGTGCGCCTTGTGTTCCCGGTCCTGGTTGAGCGGCAAATACCGGTAATAAACCTCCAGCGTTAAGCAGCACAGTGCGGTGCTATAGACCGGACCGTAGCTCTTCTCCCGGCCACTATTGGGCGGTGGATCCCAATGCCCATCGGCGGCCTGCATCTTGACGGTGGTGTCGCGGATTTCTTTGTTCCAATACGTCCAGTACGCGCCGCCCGCCTGAAACATTGCCTGCGTGACGTAATACCAGCCGTAGAGTACATCGTTGTGATTGGCGCGTTCCCAATCCACCCGGTGCCCTTTGTAGACATCGAGCGCCTTCTTAATTCGCTGATCGTCCCCATGCCCCATGAATTGCTGGCAAAGAATACCGACCGCCGAAGTGTTGATGCCCTGCCCGGGTTCAGCGTAACCGAAGCCACCGCGATCGCTGTACATGTTCCAGAAATACTTGGATGCCATCGCAAACGCCTCGTCCGGAATTGCGATTCCCGCCAGCCGTGCGGACTTCAATCCCATCACCAGCCAGCCCGTCACTGAGGTATCCGCATCGCTGGATTGGGGTGTATATCGCCAACCACCAACATGAATTGGCTTCATCTTCCTCACTGTTTGGGCCTGCAGATTTGCGGCCACGGCTTTCTCCAGCGGCGCACGGGCATTGGGCGACTGCGTCATCCCGTAGGCTTCGGCAAGGGCGAGCGTCACAGCCCCCTGAGCATACATGTTCTGCGACTTGACGATGCCGTTCGGTCCCACACAGGCGGCAACGTAAGCAATGCCTTTGCTGACAGTTGGACCAAACTCCTCGGAGTCCGCCGTCTCACCGTGGCCGAGAAATGCCAGGACTGCCAGGGCGGATAGCGCATCTGTGAATTTCTCCGGGCTCCACGATCCGTCGGCAGCTTGCTGATCTTTGAGCCAGCGTAAAGCAGCCACGACAGACTTTTCTGTCTCCTTGTTGCCGCCGCCTGTTTTATTATTTGTATCCCTGACACTGCCGAACCGTTGGTTGAACTCGGGACCAGTACCACTGATGCCTGGGGTGCCAATCTTGCTGTCACCAAATCCACCCGTGGGTGGCACCATACCAGCAGTACCACCTTGGACCCTGGGTAGCTCATCCAGCATGCCGTTATAACGGCCAATGGTTTCTCCAGCGAGCTTGTCGCCAGCAGTTTGATCCGCGCTGGGAAGGCTGGGGTGATAATCGGCCGGCGTCCAACCGGCAGGTGTTTTAATCCCTCCCAGTCCAGAACCGGGTGTGCCCCCACTGTCGTCAGGCGGCAAAACCTTGCCATCCTTGTCATTGTCCTGCGTTGGTGGTGTCAGGTCAGGGGGATTGAGGAAGACGCCAATCGGCGGCAATTTGGTGGCAATCTTGACCGAACCGAGGATCAGCACAATCACGGCATGCAGCAGAATGGCGATGACCAGATATCGGACAAAGGTGGTCTGCCTCAGCAACCAGGCATAAAACTTTGCCAATAGCACCTTCATGGGTGATTCCTTCGCACTCGGGATACGAAGTTTGTCGCAGACGAATGGGTGTTTTTCACCTTACCAAATCAGACACCATGTTCAGGGGAATGTTCCCCAATCGAAATACCACCGCAAATATGATCCGTCGTCGGTAGTTTAGCCCTTCGACAAATCTCAATTGGGCTCACAAAACAGGCTTTTTGAGGCTGTCGGGTGGGTGAACGGTACCCGATAGTTTTTGGGGGCAAGTTTGGGGCGGGGACGAAAAATAGCCCGCGCTAGGACTGAACGGGTCGAAATGCGAGGCGGTGCAACTTGGCTTGTGCGCAAACATCGGCAGCAGTAATGACCATTTGATATTTCGTCGCGGGATCAGCCTCGATGACAACTCTGGTTTCCGGTGCGACCAAACCCAAGGTTGTCAACGAATCCCGCAAGGTTGACGATTCATAGGGAACGCCGTTGACAACGAACTCGCCAGAACTGCGCACATAAATCGTAATCTCAGGTGGGGGAACGTCTCGCTGCCCAGGCATCAGATGAGTCTGGTATTCCGGCATCCGCGCAGCCAACCGTCTCTCGCTCGCTGAGAAGGTGGAGAAACTCATATAAAAGATCAGCAGGATTAGAATCGTGTCAATCATCGGAATGATCTCAACACGACCTCGTTTTGGCGTGTGGCGAGCGATTCTCATTCGGCTACCTGCATTCTACTTCAAGAAACTTTCGCACGCAAGTCGCCGAATTTTGCTAGAAAATGTGGATTCGCTTGGTTACTTCTCCGTCGTTTCGGACTTTTTCAGCTTGTCGTTGAGCATGCTTCCCAGCAGGACGTCGACGAGGCTGCCATTGGTCCCGGCAGTGCCGCTGACGAGGATGTCCGGTACCAGTTTGACGTGGTTGGCCGCCAAAGCTTGCGCAACCTGCACGAGCGCGTAGTTCCCAGACTCCATCGACGCGATCTTGAGCTTGACGACTTCGGCTTCAGCCGCGCCAACGGCACGCGTCTTGCCGGCTTCGGCGTTGCCAACGATCGTGACGACGTTGGCGTCGGCCTCGGCTTGGATCTTCTTGGCACTCGCTTCGCCGGTCGCCTTCTTGACGGCCGCTTCAGCCGCGTAGCCAGCGATCGCGACGCTCCGCTCCGCGTCGACGACGCGGGCTTGCGTGTCGGCCAGAGCCGTCGCTTGCTGCAGCGCTTGGCGGACCGTCTGCGCTTCCTTCTGTGTCTGGTAGGTGATTGTCTCTTGGTCTGCGATCTTGCGATCGGTCAGCGTCTTCATCAGCGATTCCGGCGGGACGATGTCGCCGATCAGTGTGTCGACGGCGCCGACGTTGTAGTCTTTCAGCGCGTCAGAGATCGACGCCTTTGCGGCGGTTTGCCGCTCGTTGCGGTGCTTCAGGAACTCGATCACGTCGTACGATTGCGCAGCATTGCGGAAGTAGTTGCCGATCGTCGGTTCCAGGACTTGACTGACCAAGTTGACGACGCTGCCGAATCTCGCGATGACTTTTGGCGCGTCGTTACGCGGGATGTGGATGATCTGGCTGACGTCGAGGTTGAATGAGAAGCCGTCCTGCGACCGGACGGTGATCGTGCAGAGCTTTTCGTCGAGCTTGTGCGCTTCCGACTTGCCGGTCGCCCAGTTGAGGACGACGTTCGCGGTCGGGACGCACTCGACTTTGTGCGTGTACGGGTTGATCGGGTATTTGCCGGGGTCGAGCGGTTCGACCCAGACGCCCTTCTCCCCGCGGCTGACAAGGTTGCCGTGCTTGAACGCGTCGCCGGTGACATCTTGCCCGGGTGAGCCGACGTAAGCGATCACGACACCGACGTGGGCGATCGGGACTTCGGTCATGTTCATCACTTCGACCGTCGCGAACAGCGGGTTGATGAAGTAGCGGCCGGCGTTGATCACTTGTTCTTGCAATCCTTTGTAGCCGCCCGCGTCGATGAACGCTTGCCCGTCTTGGAAGAGGTTGTGGCCGCCGACTTCTTTGCCGGCAATCTCGCCAGACGGCAGGGCGTTTCCATCCTTGACCGTGACGATGCCGACGGTGTTGTCGTCGATTTCGATCACTGGTGCGACTTTCAGGTCGAAGAAGGCCGTGTTGATCCGGTACGTTCCTGGAGGGATGATCGCGATTTGCGGACCGCGCTGTCCGCCATTGCCAAGGAACAGCCGGACGCTCTGAAAAGAGTCGCACTCGACAGTCTTGCCCAAAACGCGCCCTCCTGACAGTGGTTGGCCGCCGCGAGCTTCAACGATGCCGATTTTGCCTTGGTCGACCGTCACGAACGATTGGACGCTGACAGCGTATTGCCACGGGAACAGCCAGAAGTGGATTCCGGGCGGCAGTGTGTCGGCCTGAATGCCGGCTTCCCCTTTCAGCGCGATAACTTCACCGTCAGGGAGCGTGCGGTTGGCGCCGAAAAGGACGAACTTCTTGTTAACAATCCCGACCGAATCTTTCGGGATGATGATGACTCCGAAGATCCGGAGGATCAGCTTGTACGCTGCGATCAGTATGATCAAGATGGCTACGACTGCGATGCCTGCGATCAGTTTATTATCCATTGATTTGTTCCTGCTGTTGATTCTGTTGTTTAGTTAAAATCCATATTTTTCGGCAGTGTTCAACCCAACGCGCACGGCAGTCGGCCACTGATCCACACAGGTTGCATCGACTTGATGTGCGGGATTCTGAATCGCCAGCCCCGCCCTGTCAATCCCGGGGTTGGTCACCCAAATGTGCGGCTAATATTTCAAACCGGTTGCCGGACTTGCCTGCCCGAAGGGCCGCGCCTTGCGTTCAGTGAATTGATGAGATGACGACTAGGATTTACTCCCCGGGTCCAGATACGCCCGCAACTGGGGTAAAATTTTTGCCGCCAGAAACCCCTTCTTGCCGATGACATCACTAACGCGGCCACTGAGTCGCTGATGATCCTCGGAGGTGAGATCCTTGGCGGTCAACACAATGACCGGGGTGCGGGCAAACCGTGAGTCCTGTCGGAAATGATCCAAAAACTCGAAGCCGTCCATTTCCGGCATCATCAAATCCAGCAGCACCAAGGCCGGCTCCTGCACCTTCACCACCGCCAGCGCCTCCCGACCATTCGTCGCCAATTGCACGTTCCAGCCGTCTTTTTTCAAGGCCCGCTCCAACTGCTCCCGCGTCGCTTCGTCGTCTTCCACGACCAGCACGGGCCGCTGGCCATGGTCCAAACGCAACCGTCCCATGATGCGGGCCAGCCGTTCCCAGTCCACCGGCTTCGGCAGAAAATCATAGACCCCCAGCGCCATCCCCATTTCCCGGCTGTCCGTGATGGTCACCAAAATCATCGGAATGTGAGCGATCAACGGATCGGCCTTGGCCGCATTGATCACCGACCAGCCATCCATCCCCGGCATCATCACATCGGTCGTGATGGCGATCGGCTGCACGGTCCGCGCAAGCGCCAGGCCGTCCCGCCCGTTTTTCGCCGTGCGCACGGAAAATCCTTCCTTCGTCAAAAATCGTTCCATCAATTCCAGCACCGACGGGTCATCGTCAATGACCACCACCGTTGGCCGGCCGGCGGCGGCGACAGTCACCGGGCGTGCGACGACGGGGGCACCGGATTCCGCCGCCCCTTCCGGCGCCCGCGCCGGCAACGCCATCGTGAAGGTCGAGCCCTGACCTTCCACGCTCGTGACGGTGATATCGCCCCCCAACATCTGACAAAATTTGCGGCTGATCGCCAGGCCGAGCCCGGTCCCGCCATATTTCCGCGTGGTCGAGGCATCCGCTTGAGTGAACGCCTGGAACAACTTGCTCAACTGCGCCGGGGTCATTCCGATGCCGCTGTCCTGGACGGAAAAGCGCAGCCAATCCGTCCCATTTTCCGAGGCCCGGGTCACCGTGAGCTGAACACAACCCGCCTGGGTAAACTTGCTGGCGTTGCCCAACAGATTGAAAAGGATCTGGCGGACCTTGGTCAGGTCGCTGTGCATCATGCCGGGCGGGTCGGGCAGATGCACTTCCAGCCGGTTCTGGTTTTTTTCGACCAGCGGCTGCACCGTGGATTCCACCTCACGCACCATCGTCACCACATCAATCGGCTCGCAGTACAGGGTCATCTTGCCGGCCTCAATCTTCGACAGATCGAGCACGTCATTGATCAACCCCAGCAGATGCTTGCCGGCACTGTGAATTTTTTTGAGGTCCGGGATGAATTCCTCCTGGCCAAGGTCGCCCGCCTCTTCAACCAGCATCTCGCTGTAGCCAATGATCGCGTTCATCGGCGTCCGCAACTCGTGGCTCATGTTCGCCAGGAAAGCGCTCTTCGTCCGGTTCGCCGACTCCGCCTCCTCGCGCGCCTGCCGGGCTTGGGCCTCCAGGATGCGCGCTTGGACCAACGTGTCAGCCAGTCGGCTTGCGAACCGGTAGGAGACGTAGAGGGCCAGCAGGGCAATGACGGCCATGACCCCCAGCACCTTCCAGACGAGATGGAACGTCTCGATATTCAGATCGGGGCGATACAGCGCCGAAACGATGGAAAAATTCCATGGCGAAAACTTTTGCCAGCCCACCTGATAGCCGGCCGCCTCCAACGCCCGGGCGCAGTCCTCCGGATCCACCCGTTTCACCAGCATCTCACTGGTCAATGCCGTGGCATTGCTGGACTGGAACAGGATCTGGCCGCGCGCATCCACCAGACTCACAAAACCGCGGTTGAGAATGCGCACGCTTTCAATCCGGGCCCGCAACCCGGTCAGCGTTTCAATGGGATATCCCGAATACCAGACCCCGAGGATCTCCCCGCCCGGCCCGAGAATCGGCTCATAGGCGGTAAAATAGGGTTTACCGAGGATGTCCACCACCCCCGTAAAAGTCTGGCCGTTCCGCACGACCGCGATGGCGGGCCCGCGCGGATCGAGTATCGTGCCGACGGCCCGCGTGCCGTCGATCTTTTTGATATTGGTGGAAACGCGGATAAAATCATTCCCCGCGCGAACAAACAAGGTGGCCGTCCCCCCCATCAAGCGGGTCACGTGATCGACAATTTCAAACCGGCCAACAACGGGGGTATCGCCAAACCACAACGCCGGAACCGAATTCGTCCCGAGCGTGGCCTGGCCCTGGATCCGCGCCGGCCCCTGCTGCAAGGTCTGATCGCGCAGCACGCGGAGCGCCGCGACCGTCATCTGTCCATACGTATCATTGGCCAGGCTGAGGTGATCCACGACCGTCCGGGTGGCCGCCTGACCCGCCATCTCCGCGTACCGGTGCACCTGCGCCCGCAGGCTGAAGAACGTCAGCCCGCCGGCCAGAACCAGCAAGCCGCAGATTCCGGCAAACCAGACCAGCGTCTGGTGGTGAACCGGCCGGGCAATCGATTGTTGATCCAGATTATTCATAATCATTCCCGCTCAGACATAATTGCGCTGGAGCATTTCCGCGACGGTGGTCCCGAGTTGCTCCCGCCGGCGCACCTTTTCGAAGCGCTGAAGTAAATCCTCCGGCCGCACCCGGGCCCGCTCAGCCCCCTGCAAGTCATGCAAGACCTGACCCCGGTGCATCATCACGATGCGGTCGCCGAGGTGGACCGCCTGCTGCATGGAGTGCGTGACCATCAACGTGGTGAGCTGGTCGCGCTGGATAATTTCACTCGTGAGCCGGATCACCTGATCGGCACTTTTCGGGTCGAGCGCGGCGGTGTGCTCGTCGAGCAAGAGCAACTCCGGTTTGAGCCAGGCGGCCATCAAGAGCGTCAGCGCCTGTCGCTGACCGCCGGACAGGCTGCCGATCGCATTATCGATCCGGTCTTCCAGGCCCATGTTCAGGGAGCGGATGCGGTCGCGCAACTCGCTCCGCAACTTGTGGGGGAGCGCCCAGCCGAGGCCCCGCGGCTGACCGCGCCGCGCCGCCATGGCCAGGTTTTCCGCAATGCTCATGTTCGGCGCCGTGCCGCTAAACGGATTCTGGAACACGCGGCCAATCAGCTTGGCGCGCTTGTGTTCCGCCCAGCGGGTGATGGCCTGCCCCGCCAGCGTGACCTGGCCGTCGTCCACGAGGAACGAGCCAGCCACTGCATTGAGCAACGTCGATTTGCCCGAGCCATTGGTCCCAATGAGGAGGAGGAAGGAACCCCGCGCGAGGTGCAGCGAAACCCCGCGCAAGGCGCGCACCTCATTGGGCGTGCCCGGATGGAAGGTCTTGGTGATGTTGACGAGATCCAGCATGTCAGGTAGCCGAAGGTTTCAGGGCCGCCGCCGGTTTTAGTTTCCGCAGCAGGGCGGGCCCGATCAGCGCGATCAAGACGAAGGTCGCTGTGATGAGTTTCAAATCGTTGGGATTCAGTCCCCAGCGCAATGCGATGGCGACCAGCAGGCGGAACAGCACCGACCCCATGACGGCGCCGGTAATCAGCAGGCCGATCCGGTGACTGCCCACGAGCGCTTCACCGATGATGACGCTCGCCAATCCCCACACCACCATGCCGATCCCCATCTGCACATCCGCAAACCCCTGGTATTGGGCCAGCAACGAGCCGGCCAGGGCAATCAGGCCGTTGGAAAGCGCCAGCCCCAAAATAATGATCGTGTCCACGCTGACCCCGAGCGCGCGAATCATCTGCGGATTATCCCCCGTGGCGCGCATGGCCGTGCCGAGGTTGGTTCGGAAGAAAAGATAGAGCGCCAGCCCGACGGTCGCGACGAGCCCCAGCACTCCGAGCAACAGGGCCGCATCGCGCACCCCCACGGCCCAGCCGAAGATGGAGAGATCCCCGGCGGTGCGGAACAGGCATTGCCCCAACGCTTCCGCCTGACTCGCCAATGTGGCTTCATTCAACAGCGGCACGTTGCTTTTGCCCATGACATGCAGATTGACGGAATACAATGCGGTCATCACGAGAATCCCGCTGAGCAGGCTGTTGATTTTAAATTTCGTGTGCAACACGCCGGTCACGGTCCCCGCCAGCGTGCCGGCCAAAAACCCGGCGACCGTGGCGAGCGCCGGCGACCAGTGGTGAACCAACAGGATGGCGGTCACCGACGCCCCGAAGGTGATGGAACCGTCCGCGGTGATGTCCGCCAGATTGAAGATGCGAAAACTCAGGTACACCCCCAGCGCCAGCAACGCGAGGATCAGACCGATGGTGGTAGCTCCAATGAATAGTGTCATGGTGCAAAATCAGGTTTGTGGCAACCGGCCCGTCGGGCGCCAGGGACCGACCCAGCAGGCGCCCCGCATCAGATCGGTTTGGCCCAACCCTTCGAACTCGCGCTCATCGGCCAGCAGGTGCAGAACGGTCTGGGCCGATTCCGTTCCGAGTTGTTGGGCCACCGCTTCCGCCAACTCCAGTCGGCCTTTCGGGAGCGGCCGATAGGGAAATACCGCGGCATGAAAGTGACCGACGGCGCTCGTCCCCGAACCGACCGGGCGGAGGTACGCGGCGGCGGCCGGCCCGGGCGATCGGTCCGCCACGCCCACAATCAGGATCACAGTCCGCTCATCGGTACGTTCGGTTGTGAAGGTCAACCAGTCGCGCACACCGGGAAAAGTCAGGGGCGATTGTCCTGCAGCGAGCGCCGGCGAGCGCTGCAGGGTTGCGCCCACCACGCCGGCACACTCGGCCAGGATGGCAAAGCCGGCGGCGCCCGTTTGTAAATTTTCCAGGACGGCCTCCACCAGATCCGCCAAGCTGACGACGCCCCGCTGGCTGTGGCCAGCCTCAAAACGCAGCAACCGCGAAAAATTTCCACGGGCCGTCAGGCCATATAATAGGTGCAACTCCGGAACCAGTTGGCCTTCTGTCAGTTGATAATCCGGCACGTTGCTCTCGTCGGTCGGCAGGGTCACCGCCGTTCCCGCCACGGCGAAGGACTCCCCGAACCGGGCTTGAGTGTCCGCCGGTCCGGAGCCAAATGCACCCAATCCAACTGCCAACACATCCGGTGTGCAGCCCACCCGCTGGCTCTGCGCCGCCGCCAACTGACCAGTGGCAAAGGCCTCAACCGGGCCCAGGCAGCCCCCTTCTAGCACACTGCCCGGAGCGAGGTCGTACGATTCAAATTCCACACCGGCCCGCTCCCAACGCGGTGCCGCGGCGTCGCCGTCGGCCGGTGCGGTCGGCTGGGATGGCGCGGCCGCAGGCTCGGCCACCGGCACCAGCATTCCGGCAATCCCGGATAGCTGGAGCACGTCGAGAACGACGGCGGTCGGCCGCACCACGCGCAAGGTCCCGCGCGCCGCCTTGAGCTGCTTGTAATACTTGAGCAACACGCGGATGCCCGCGGAGCTGATGTAATCCACCTGCGCAAAATCAAGATCCAACTGATGGTGACCCGCGCGGATCGCCGTCTCAATGGCTTGGCCGACGTGGTCCGACCAATTGGCATCGAGACGACCTTGGAGCTGCAGCTCGTAGCGATCGGCCCGGGATTGAACAGTGATTTCCATGATCGATGTTAGTGAACGGGTTCCCCGAGTTGAAGCAATTCCTGGGGAATCGTAATCCCGACGGCGGTGGCGGCGGCGGGGTTGAAGACATATTTTAGTTTTTCCACCATTCGAAAAGGGATCCGCGCCGGGGACTCGCCGCGTAATACCCGGGCGGCGATTTCCGCCGAGGCAACTCCGCCGTCGAAGTAATCGCGGGAAACGCTCATGAAAGCGCCCAACCGGACCTGGCCCGAGGCGAAGGCCAGCAGCGGCAGGCGCGCGCGTTTGGCGGCCTGGGCGATGCTCGCAAAACTCGACCCCGTCAGGTTGTCCGAAATCTGCACAACGGCATCAATGGAACGGCCGCAAAGGGCGAGCGCCGCATCGGCGACTTCCCCGCTATTGCTCACGCCAACGGTTTCCACCTCGATGCCCAACTGCGCGGCCACCTTGACCAGTTCTTCCTTGTAATAAACCGAGTTGATCTCCGCCGGGACAAACAGTGTGCCCACGCGCTTGACGTTGGGCAGGCACTTGCGCAGGGCGAGCAACCCTTCCCGGTGCGGTGCCGGAATGTAGGCGCCGGTGACGAACGGCAGGTGGTCCGTGTTGCTCTTGCCAGCTCCGGCAATCACCGGATTGGCCACCACGGAAAAGACCACGGGGTGATTATTGGCGCGCCGCAGGGTGACCTGCAGGGCCGGGGTGGTGGCCGCCAGCAGCACGTCCGTGCCATCCGCAAGGGCGGCATCCACCATGGTATTGAGCGTGGCCATGTCGCCCTGCGCATTGCGGATCCGGAGTTCCAAATCCCGCCCCTCTTGCAGTCCGGCTCTGACGAATCCGGCCCGGAGCCCTTCCCGGTTGATTTCCACGTTCGGGGTGTCGAGATACTCGATCAGATCGACTTTGAATTTGCGGCCCGCGGCCGGGACCGGCAGCGGCGCAATGGCGGTTGGTTTGGGGGCGCCTGCCGCCGCTTCTTTCAAGACACTGGCGGAGAACTGGAGTCCGAATTTGGTTGCCTGTGGCAGATCAATCCAAACCGTTTTTTCAGAGACATTTTCCATGGGAATTCCGGCCGGATTTTCGCCCAATAGTACGCGCGCCAGCGGCTTGGCAACCGCATAGCCCGGCCGGTAATAACCCAGCCCGATGCAGGCCACTGCGCCGCGGTGTGCGGAATCAGGATCATCCGTAAACAACGGCAATTTGGCGTCGTGCGCGACCTTGATGGCCGCAGCAAATCCTTGCAAGACCGTGTTGTCGCCCTGGATGTAGAACGCATCCACCGACCGAACGGCCAGGGCCTGCGCGGCCTGCAGGACTTCGGCGGAATTGGCCACGGTGACTTCCTCCAGTTTCAGGCCGGCCCGGGCAAAGATTTCGCGCGCAACGGTGATGACCTTGACCGAGTTGGCTTCCGACGCGTTGTAAATGGTGCCGATTGATTTTGCACCAGGCATGGCCTGGCGAATGACATCCACCATGTCCTGAATCGGTGGGAACGAACCGATGCCGGTCACGAAGGGGAGATGGTTGGTGAACGATTTCCCGGCCCCGGCCGCCACCGGATCGGAGCAATAGGTAAAGACCACCGGCTTGCGTTTGACCAACCCACACGCGCCGCTGATGACCGGCGTGCTCATCGGCAGAATCACATCCACATCCGAGGAATCGAAATTCTGCAGCAGGGCCGAGATATTGACGATTTCACCTTGGGCGTGGGAGCGGCGCACCTCGAGGTTTTTGCCTTCTGCGAAACCGAGCTCACGGAGGCCGTCGAAAATGCCTTGAATGCAAGCGTCATTACCGGCTTCGGGCGCGAAGTAGGCGAGGCCGATCTTGTACAGGCGGCCGGGCTGGGGCTGCAACAGGCGGGCGGGCGTCGGCGGGCGCAGGGGGAGATTGGTGACGGTGGCAGTGATCCACCCGGCCGCGCGCTGGCGGAGTTCCGGCGGGATGACCCAGGGATCTTTCAGCAACGGCGGAACGGTTTCGTTGACCAGCAAGATCTCCGGCACGAGATTCTCAACCGGGATATCGGCCGGTTTTTTCCCATCGAGAATATCGGCGGCCAGCCGGCCAATCGAGTGGCCCACTTCAATGTAATTGGCGCCCAGATCGAACAGCGCGCCCCGCTGAATATTAGGCGGCATACAGGTAAACACCGGGATTTGCGCCCGGCGGGCCATGCGAATGATCGCCTCAGAAGCCAGACATACGGTGAGGTCGCCACTGATCCAGATGGCCTCGACCCCGCGCGCGATCACCGAGCCGGCGGCTTCGATGGCCGCTGTACTGCTATCGGCGTTGGCTTCCACCAGAGTCAGACCGATTTCTTCGCAAACCCGCCGGGCGAGCCGGGTTTGCGCGACCGAATTGGCCTCGGCAGAATTCCAGACGAGCCCGACGGATTTTAATTCGGGCCGCAGAATCCGTGCTGTGCGAAAAGTACTTTCGACCGGTTGCATACACCCATAACCGGTCAGGTACGGTGGATGAATCAGGTGGTTGGTGGCCGCAATCCCCACGCCGGTGCCATACGGATCAGTGACCAGGCCGAAGACGTGCGCCGTGTGCGCCCCCACCTTGTTCGCATTCGCAATCGTCTGCAGCGACGGCGTGCTGACGCTCACCACCAGGTCGTAGCTGCCGCTGGTGACTTCCCGGGCGATCGTGTTGGCCGTGCCGATATCCCCTTCCGCGTTGAAACGTTTGAGTTGCATGCGCCCGCCAGCGATGTAGCCACGGGCTGCCAATTCATCGACCACTCCCTGGATCCCATCCTCGAGCATCGACAGGGAGGAATGCTGGACCAGTGCGACCCGGAACACTTTCGCAGCCCGATTGGCCGCCGCAGCAGCCAGACGCGCGCGCTGGCGGGAACCGGTATCGGTGTACAGCAATACGCCGGCGGCCAGCGCGATGAGAACCGTACCGAGCGCGAGACGTTTAATGGCTTCAAACATGCAACGGCTATTGTTGATAGGTGCGCTGGCGGGCGAGCAGATAGGCGTCCAGTTCTGCCTGATCTTTGAAGATGCGCAGATCCTGAATACTCCCCATGATCTTGAAGACTTCCTTGATCTGGGGCTGTAAATTCACGAAGGCGACGTGACCGCCATGCCGCTTTTGCTGTTTCGCTGCAATCAAAAACAACCGGATCCCCGCGCTGGTCAAAAACTGAAGTTCCCTCAGGTCGAGGATCAACTGCTGCGGCTGGCCGGCCAGCACGGGCAGCAGCTGCGCTTCAAAGCTGGCCACGGTGGAATTATCGAGATTGCCAGCCAGTGCCAACGTAATTTCACTTGAGCCGGCGGGATTCTGTTGCGGTCGGACAGTGATCGTGAGCGTGCTCATAGTTAGGTTGCCTGTGGTTGCTGCTGGTTTGGTCAGGTTGACAAATTACTCGGACCGAAGCCAGTTGTTTTTTCTCCGGCCTGGATCACGGCAGCGGCAGTTTGATACTGCCACCAGGAATGGTCGGGCACGCGATTGCGTGCCGATTTCGCGATCCAACAGACTTCGAACGGCGGGCGAGAGACAGCCCGCCCCACCGGGGAAATCCGGGGGAGGGCGCGGTGTCCCGCCTGCGTGGCCGTAGCCACTTCGGCGTGGCGAAGGCCCGACCGCGCCGTTGGATGCGCGAATAGTGTTTTGCCGTTATCTATACATTGTAGTTTTGGCACAGAACGCGGGGTCTTCATTTTATTGAGGAAATCAACCGGTTTAAAAATTAGCTGGGAGGCTCTTGCAAAAACCCCGAAAAACGCCGCGTGAGATTTGCGGAGGACCGCGTCTCGTCGGACTCGGCTTGCGGCCTACAACCTGTTGAATTGTCCGCGCAATCTGTAGGCCGACTGACCTCAGTCGGCGGTTTGGCAAGAGCCTCATAGTCCTAGTTTTTTATGCAAGGTCAGCCGATTGTGGCCGTTCACCCAGGCATAGTCGATGCGGTTCGCCATCTTCCGCAGGAGATGGATGCCCAGTCCGCCAATCGGCCGATCCTCGACCGGTAAATTGACGTCGGGCTCCGGCCGGTCCAGCGGATTAAACGGATGCCCGTCATCCGTGACCGTGATCGTTAATTCGGCATGGCCATATTTCAGCTCGATCTCGATCCGGTGGTCGCGGGCGTCATCGTAACCGTATTTGACGCAGTTGGTGACGAGTTCCTCGATCGCCAGGCAGGCGAAATAGTCGGCCGCGGGCGGGGCGTGGTGTTCGGCCAGCCAGCGCGCGACGACCGCCGTGGCGACCGGGATTTCGGTCGCCGAATTCTTAACGTGCAAAGTGAGGTGCGTCGCCATGTTCAAAATTGGATGCGGACGATTGAAAAATCGTCGTCCAGGGGTCCCGCCCCGTGCCGCTCGTGAACCCACGCTTGCAGTCGTTCCAGGCCCGCCGGCGTCCCGCCATGCGTCTGCATGAATTTCTCGAACTCATCGAACTCCAGCACGCGCCCGTCCGCACAGCAAATTTCATAACAACCGTCGCACAGGACCAGCAGCGTCGCCCCCGGCGGAACCGGACAGGTCTGCGACGCATACGCGATGTCGGCCATCGACCCGATAATTAATCCCGGCGATCGCAACCGGACACTGGTGACCGCGCCGGTGGCGGAAGAGGTCAGCAGCAAGGCCGGCGGATGGCCACCGCTGGCGTGGCGCAACGTGCGGGTTGGCCGATGGTAAACGCCATACCACATCGTGAAATACATGTCGTTCTGCCGCTCCATCGGAAAGGCATTATTCAAAGCCGCCAGCACGGCTCCGGGATCGCGGAAATCGGTTTGCGGCAGCGCCCCGGACCGGATCACGTTGATGGCCGTCACCGACAGCAGCGAGGCTCCGACCCCGTGGCCGCAGACGTCCAGCAGATAAATCGCAAAATGCTCGGAATCAATCCAGTGATAGCCAAACGCATCGCCCCCCAGTTCCGTGGAGGGTTGGTATTTCCAATCCACGCACAGCGGAGTCGCCACGGGCGGCGGGAGGATGGAGGCCACATAGCGGGCGGCTTCCGCGATTTCCGCATCGAGCCGGCGCTTGGTCTCCTCGATGGTCTGCAGATGCCGCTGCTCGGCGTCCCGCAAAGCCTTTTTCTCGAGGCAGGCGCTGATCCGGGCCCGGAGCAGGATCGGGTTGAACGGTTTGGGCAGGTAATCCTCCGCGCCCGCCTCGATGCAGCGGATGACGCTGTCGAGTTCGTCGAGGGCGGAGATCATAATCACCGGGATGTGGCGCGTTAGCGGGTCCGCCTTCAACTGTTGCAGCACGCTGTAGCCATCCAACTCCGGCATCATGATATCGAGCAGAACCAGGTCAAAGGGCCGGTGCCGAACAACCTCCAGGGCCTGCCGTCCGTCCACAGCAGTATCCACTTTCAAACCATGGCGTTGCAAGCGGCGCGCGAGCATGTCGCGGTTGTTTTCATTGTCGTCCACCACCAGCACCTGGCCGTTAAATTTAGCGGCGATCTCGGTCTCGTCCAATGCTTCAGCCCGCGGCACGGGGGGGGGCCGGTGGGCAATGGTTTGCGCGGGAGTAGCAGCGGGAGCCGGCGGCGGAATCACTCCGGCCAACGCCGGCACGTTCAGCTTGGAGTTGACAATGCCCAACAGGTTCCGCGCGGCCAACTGGATTTTCTGGAGATCCGCAACATAGGCCGCGTGGCCCGCCGCTTCGGCATCCTCCTGCAACATCTCGCTGTAGCCGAGGATTTGATTGACGGGCGTGCGCAGGTCATGGCGCAGTTGCGCGACGGGATCAGGATGCGAAGGCGAATCACTCACAAATTGGGACTTTGGGCAAGCAACGCCGTGATCTTTTCGAGCAGGCGCGGCAGTTCAACCGGCTTGGTATCATAATCATCGCAACCGGCTTCGAGACATTTTTCCCGGTCGCCGGCCATGGCATGCGCCGTCAGTCCAATGACCGGAATCTGCTGGGTGCCGGGGTCTGCTTTGAGCGTCCGCGTCGCGGTCCAGCCGTCCATGACCGGCAGGCTCATATCCATCAGAACCAGCGCCGGCTTTTCCGACTGGGCCAACGCCACCCCTTGAGCACCATCGACCGCCATGATGATCTGGAAACCACGGCGCTCGAGCCGGCGCGAGAGCATGTCCCGGTTCATTTCGTTATCTTCAACCAGTAGAATTTTTTGCATTGGACTCGCCCTCCGGATCATTCATTCGCAGTGGTTCGATTCGGGAAAGGTACTCACCTCTCTTTATCTCCGGCAAGCCAAATCGTGGCAGAGGTCAGCCGCTGGGCGCATCTTGGTACTGCCGCCGAAAGCGCCCTTCCGGACGCGATCCCCGATGATTCACGTCGGCCGGTCGCGCCCGGAAGGGCGCGACCGGCCGAGGCAGTGGAATGGCGGCAGTGCCGCGATGCGCCCTCAGCCGCCGGAATCTTTCCGATCCCCTTGCCGCCGTGCGCCGGGTCGCGGTCGGCAAAGGATGGAGTGGCCGGCGCTTGCCAAGCTCCGAACAGGGTCACGGCCGGCGGCCCGGCCCTTCCCTCCAAACATCCGGAACGGACGCGACAATTCATCACGGCGGCCAATTTCGGGAAGCGGTTATGGGAATAGCCGGTAACAGACGTATCTGAGCATTGCCACCATTTTAATAAAGTTCATCCGGATCTCCGACAGGAGTCGCAAGTCCGTCTCGGACTTGGGGCTGGGAATGGATTGGATGATGCGGAACAGGCCCTCGGTATTGGCGCAAAGCATCTTCTGCTGTCCCCCCGTGGTGTCCACGGAAAGGGTATGTACAAATTGTACCCACCCTTTGCCGAGTTCGGGATCTCGCTGTTTCATCCGCTGAATGTACTGCTTGGGGTCGGAGGAATCGGTAAGTACCAAACTTACCGGATGTGCAATGAATCGCCAGCGTAGCTGAAGCCGAGCGGCACGATCTCCACGGCTTTCCGGTCGCCTTCCTTGCGTACCGTGCCGGCAATTTCACCGGTATAGCCGAGCTGGCGCGCCAACTCCACGCACCGCACCGCATCGCCAGGCGCAACGTACACCGCAAAGCCAACGCCCATATTAAACGTCCCGTACATCTCGCGCGCGTCGAGTTGCGCCGTCTTCGCAATCAAATCAAACACCGGCTGGGGCGCCAGAATCTTCTCAATCCGGTACACAAACGGTGCGTCCAGTCGCATCAACTTCCGCCAGCCGTGCCCCGTCATGTGCGCCGCATAATGCAGCCGAATCCCCGCCTGCTGGCAGGCCGCAACATACCGGACATAAATCACCGAGGCGTCCAACAAGGCTTCCCCATACCCGCGGCCATCTGAAATTTTTGTCTGATACCCTTCCGGTAACCGGTCCGCCAGCGCCCGGCACAGCGTCAACCCGTTGGTCTGCACGCCAGAGCTCGCCAGGAAAATAATCGCATCCCCATCGCGCACGTCACCGGCAATCCGCAAGGATTTCGGCGCGATCCGCCCCAGTGCCGACCCGCCGAGAACGACCGTGCCGGGCGTGATCATGCCCGTCAGTGTTTGTGTTTCGCCACCGCTCCAGACCGCTCCCGCCTGCCGACAGCCTTCGGCAAATCCGTCAGCCAAATCGGCCGCGCGGCGGGCATCGGAAAAATAGGCGCTGTCGCCAACGGCGGCATACATCGCGATGCTGACCGGCAGCGCGCCGACCGCGCATAAATCGTTGGCAATGGTGGCCACATCATCCAGCGCAACATTGCGGTACAGGCTCTGGCCGGTCAATTTGTAGAGCGCATCGGCCACGAGAATCTTGGTGCCGAGCGCTTCCTCCACATGTGCGAGATATTCGGTCGGGGTCTCGACAAGGTACGCGCTTTCGCCACGAATCCCAGCCGGTTCGGTCACGCCGTGCTGAGCGAGATTGCCGGTGGTCGTTGCGGCCGCGCGCTGACACGCGCGCTTAAACGTATCGAGCACATCGTAATCCACCCCAGACGCTTTGTAATTCAGTGTTGCCACGCCGGCAGTGTGCGAAAATCTCTCGGAAAAAGCAAGATGCGGGCGATTGCGCGCGCGGGATTCAGGGATTGGAGGGCGCGGCTCCCGCCGAGCCAAAGTTTCGTTGGTCCGCGAACGGCTCGGCGGGAGCCTCGCCCTCCAAATGAAGTTTGCCGGAGCGACCGGCACATTTAGTTCGTGAACTTCGGTTCCAATTTGTGTTTAATTCGTGGCGCATGATCACGCACTTGCACGGCCAACTTGCCGAAACGTCACCGACGCGCGTCGTCGTGGATTGCCACGGCGTAGGATACGAGGTGTTTATTCCCGTCTCAAGCTATGCCAAACTGCCGGCCTGTGGCGGGGATGTTAAACTGCTCATCTACCACCACGTCAACGGCCAGGATGGGACGCAACAACTGTTCGGCTTCGCCACGCCGGAAGAACGGGAGATGTTTTTGTTGTTGATCAGTATTTCCGGGATCGGACCAAAACTGGGCTGCAATATTCTATCCAGTGCATCCATCACCGGGCTGCGCAACGCCATTGCGTCCGGTGATACCAAAACTCTTTCGTCATTGCGCGGCATCGGCAAAAAAACCGCCGAGCGGCTTGTGGTCGAGTTAAAAGACAAGGTCGGCGAAGCGACCGGCAGCGCCGGACTGGCACCGGCTCCCCACGATCCGAAGCAAGCCGACGCCATGGCGGCTTTGGTTGCACTCGGCTACAAACCGGCCGACGCGCAGCGCGCCGTTGCCGCTGCCTTTCCGGACGCCACGGCGAGTACAACGGTGGAAGAGCTGGTCCGCGCCGCCTTGCGCCGCGGTTGAACCCGATCGTGGCCAACGCCCCAAATCCACGGGTAATTTTTCAAACCGGTTGATTTCCTCAACAAAACGAAGACCCCCACGTTCTGTGCCAGAACTACAGTGTATCGATAACTCCCGGTGGATCGGGTCGGCCCAGACGGC
>Ga0114951_10001241_pt1 | contig 32334 bp, 33 predicted proteins | sample AM7aDNAmetaG_FD_88677 | JGI IMG/M metagenome (GOLD analysis project Ga0114951, IMG submission 88677) | Freshwater microbial communities from Finland to study Microbial Dark Matter (Phase II) - AM7a DNA metaG | ecosystem: Environmental > Aquatic > Freshwater > Lake | place: Finland: Lake Alinen... | reverse complement strand
GCTTTACCGCTTCCTCACGGAATTCCCTTGTGTATCTTCCCCGTGGAATCCTTTCCAATTTCGACACCTCCGTCTTTCTTTATTATCTGACTTTGGTGTCCATCAAATCCATCCTACCTCAAATTGAGGCATGATAGCTTCAATGGCCACCAAAGAGAGGCCCTCCTCAAATATTGGTTTGCCACGATAGTTAGAATCGCCAGAAGCTAATTCTTATCATCAGCTACTTTTTGCGTTAATTTACATTCAGCACATTTCATAATTTGAATTGCATCTGAATTTTTATCCTTATATAACGTGGCTTCTCCGCCTATTCTAGGGTCCTCATATACTACGCAATAATAATAGTTAGGCTCAGATTCTGGGTATGACTTTAAATAGTGGCAACCTGTGCAATAATCGCCTTTTGGAATTTTCAATTTTTTCGACATATAATATCTATCTCTGAATACCCTTCAATTCATGATGAACAAGGCTGTGTACCACAACGGAAAATTCTTCCCCTGTAACTGTCTTTCTGGCACTTCGATCACTCGTCGTGCACCGAGGGAGGTATCTACTTCGATAGCAGAGCACTCACGGAAATAATTATTGATAATCGTTGGTGGTCTAAACTCCCGGCCTGAAATAAAGCTGTAGGTAACAAAGTCCATGCTCCAGTCGGCATGGCGACTCTTATTCCATCTGCACCCTTTAGGCGTCTGTGTCTGATAACTGCCGCCCTTCTTCTTCGTAATCTGCCAAATTCTGCGAAAGATGGCCTAGAACTTCCAGCCTCTGGGATTCGAACCAGTCAAGCCCGCTATGTCTTCCTCAACCTCGGCAACAGGCCGTGCATATATTTTTCGCGTATTAGAAAGGATGAACTGACGTGCGCTAGCCTGTTGGTCCTTGGGCGGAGGCGGTTCAAGTCTTGTCCACATGGAAAAAGGCGGGGTTACCGTTTCGTTAACCATCAATCTTACATAGGCATGGTAATTGGGCTGAGTGGACAGTGACAAAGCGCCAATGGAGGGTTGAAAGTATCCGCTTAGACGCTGGGCATCATCAGGCCCTGAACGAAACGCCATGACTGTGCCGACGTTCCCAAGTACAGAATCCAATACGTGTTCCGGGAGTTGTTTTGTAAACTGGTTGCTTAAAACGAAATTCAGTCTAAATTTACGGGACTCAGAAAGGGCTGACGCAAATGTGTCCGTGGCCACGTTTTGAAATTCATCTACAAATATGTAAAAATCCTTTCTTTCATTCAAGGGCACCGAGATTCGCTTAGTCGCCGCGGCCCATAACCGCGCAACGATTATCATACAAAGTAGGGCGGAATTCTGTTGTGCTACTATCCCTTTTGCCATCCTGGCGAGGAATATTTTTCGGTTATTGATGATGTCTTCAAACCGGATTGTGCTTCGTTTTTGGCCGATAATATTTCTCATGAGAGCATCAGAGGTAAAAGCCTCTAGCTTGGACGTGAGGTAACTAATGTACCCAAAATCCTTAGAAGCAATCATATCCGGAAAAGTCCGTTCCCAGTAGAAGCGGATTCTGGGATCCCGGATATGAGCCAGCCAGCGTTGTCGATAGTTGTCGTCGACAAGCATAGGAATGTTTAACAGCGTTCCTGGGTCTTTCTTGTTTGATGTGATCAATTCAAGGCTATTTCTAATAAAGCTCCAGAACACCGGCCCCTGTTCTATTCTAAGGTATAGCATATTAAAATAACTGAGCATTTCACTTTTTACAAACACTAACTCGGCCTCCGTTTCCCATTCCAAAATGTTGAGGCCTATGGGGTAACTGGTATCCCCCACGTCAAATAGAATCACATCTTTGCGGCGATTTTCAGGGATCTGCGCGATCAAGCTATCAACGAGATCGCCGTGTGGATCGAGAACCGCAACGCCACCGCCACTCTTTATGATGCTCATGATTGCCGTCTCATTAACGGTGGTTTTGCCGGTACCGGGTTCCCCGCAGATGTATACACCATAACGCATGTCGCTCTGCATCAATCGTAGCGGTACTTTATTAGTTAACCGACTGGCGTCACCGAATAGTATGCCAACTTCGGGCAATTTGAGCGGTGCTTCCATAAATCGGGCAGCCCTCACCGCAATGCCAGGAAATATGAGGCCATCTGCCACGGGTAACACCATGGCTAAACCAGCACTGCCCCCGTCGAACAAACGCTTTGGTGAATAATCCAAAGTCCGATCCGGTTTGAGTTCATAGATATTACCTGTGTAATTGCTAGCGGGCACTTCACTAACGCTGAACCCACCCGAAACCAAAGGAGAATAGTTGACCAGAGACTTCGGTGGGGCCGTGACCGCTTCTCCGACGGCCTGGATAAGGTCTGGACTTACCTTCTTTTCACTCGCAACCAGAATGCGAACCCCGTATAAGTTACCGGGCATGTCCAGGAGGGATTTTTGTTTACAGATCCAATCGCGTAGTACCTTGGTTTCCGGCGTTGGTATTGTTCCGTTGTTTTGCGATTGTTCCTCTTGTAGCAGGTGATCACATACGAAAATATTCTGCTGTAAATCATCCAACGCATAAGCCGCGTCGGTAGCGTTCAGAGGTATAATGGAAAAGTCAACAAGACAGGCCGATTTTTGCCCGGAAAGAGTCTCACACAGTCCCCTTAACGAAGAAACAGGTCTAATCCAGGGAATGACATACTCTATAGTTTGTCCGTCTTCCATCGTGGGTGCATGGAGTTCGGCAACGGTATCCCGCACGAAACCCAGTCCACGTCCGCATTTGGGAGCCCACTTGGCTACGGTGGTCTTGGTTACACCTCGTGTTATCTCGGCCATATCCCGGATATCAAAAGGTCGAAGAACACTTTGAATATCGGGAATTGGTGTAAACTCGTAATCTTTATGTTGTGTCTGCAAGTAGTTTCTTAACCCTTGAAGTACTTGCTGGACATCGTTTTTCGTGGTCCTTTGTTCCTTTTTGATAATCCTAAAAAGCAAAGAAACGCAGATTTCGCCGTTGCCGTTAGAAATATATCTCAAACTGAAACTGCCACTTCCTACCTGCCGTCCCAGAAAATTCACCATACCCGATAGGTCGCTACCCCGCTGACCTTCATCAGTCGTAAAGGTCAGGCATTTTAGTGTCACCCCTCCAATATTAGACATTAGACGCATTCACTTTTTCACCCATTCATCCATATTCAAAAAAGCATCCCTTCGAATAAACACATTTGATCTCTCGCGTCCGTTCATTTGCTGGGTCGTATCCTATTACTATGTATCAATTCTCTTGTTTTGCAGTATCTTTTACTGATTACTGTCCTATTATACCATAATACCTAACATTTGCAAGCGATCAAAAACGATTGGCCTAAATATTCTGTGTCATAATCGTAGAAATAATCGCAAGAAATTAGATAACTGCTTTACCGCGACAACACTCGTTAATGCTCCGAACTTCTGCCCAATAACTGATCCTCCCAGAATGTTAGCAAATCTGGTAAATTAGTTGGTCTGAGGAGCTTAATTTTCAATGAATAAGTCGCGTTACACCGATGAGCAGATAGCCTTTGCGTTGAGACAAGCGGAAACCGGCACGCCGGTTCAGGAAGTCATCCGCAAGATGGGGATTGCCGGAACCAGACCCTCTACCGCTGGAAGAAGCTTTACGGCGGTTTGGGGCCTTCTGAAGTGCGCCGGTTGAAACAACTCGAAGACGAAAACCGTCGGTTAAAGCAGATGGTGGCGGATCTATCTCTGGATAAGCATATGCTCCAGGATGTTCTCTCAAGAAAACTTTGAAGCCTGCTCACAAGCGCACTCTGGTCGGGATATTGATTGAGCAATACAGGATCAGCGAGAAGAGGGCCTGCCGGGTAATCCAGATATGCCGCACCTCGTTCCGCTATCGTTCTACTAGTACTGAGAGGGCTCCCTTGCGCATGAGTATAAAGGAGATAGTAGCAGTACGGGTGAGGTATGGCTATAAACGTATCCATATACTGCGGAAGAGAGAGGTCTGGCTGGTGAATCACAAGCGGGTCTACCGGCTTTTTTTGTCAGGAGGGCTTGAATCTTTGAGCCTGAAGGCCGAAGAGAAGAGTTAGCGCCGCACATAGGGTAGGAAGGGCTCCGGTGCAGGCTGTAAATGAGAGTTAGAGCATGGATTTTGTCACTGACAGCCTGTTTACCGGTAGCCGTTTCAGGGCGTTGACGTTAGTCGATAATTTTGGTCGGGCAACACCAACGGGGTGGGGATGTGTTATCGATGCTGAAGCCTATTTGATTATAATGTTATAGTAATTGCTTCTTAGCCCTGTCCAGCCATTCAAGGATTCCGGCGTTTGGAATCATTTAATCTGCCTACAAAGCGGGCGAATGCCCCGATCGGATCGACGACGGACAGGATGGTTCCCATGGTCATAAGCGCCTGCATAAAGATACCAAACTCTTCGGAATCATTGAACTTGTCTATCAGACGGTCGTATGCAGCGATCTCCTCGGTTCCGGACAGGCTAGCTCACTTATTGAACATGGCCTTTGCCACCCACATAATGATCCCAGGCCCTTGGGAATTATCGAACCTATCTATCAAGCGGTCGTATGCAGCAATCTTACCCGCGCCGGACAGGGCAAATCCTTCGTCATACATTGCTCGTGCTATGGTCTCAATACTTTCGGCTTCCTGCGAGTCACCGAATTCGTTAATCAAACTGCTCCATAGCCCTATATTTTGGGTCAGGCTACAAATTGGCCCCATGCTTCCAGGGCCTCTTGAGTGCGCCCCATGTCCCTCAGCACGAATATCTTTTCCCACATGGCAGATCCAACAATACCAAGAATATCATTGTCACTAGAATCTTGAAAGCTGTCCATACAACCATTGAACGCGTCTAGAGCTGCTTCCATCTGGCCGGCGTTATAAGAGACCACCGCTTTAAGAACCATGTTTCTTGCAATTTTTCCGTCGTTGCTTTTCATAGGTCACCAGAAATTAATATGTAACCCAAAAGATATTTCTCAAAATTTTGGGCTTCTCAATCTTCCAAACATCTAGGCAACAAAATCCAATAGCACTTTCATATTCAATATAATAATCTGCCTCATATACCCGGCACGGCTTTGGTTAGGATCCCACACCGCCACGTCCTCTTGTAGCTCCTGTTGAATTGCAAGTGCATATAAATCAGGGGGGGAGTAGAAACTTCGGAACAGGTCTTCATCACCCATCCCGCAATCAATCTGGTTTGCTCCACTATCCTTTTCTGGTTGGACTCTCAATGCCCAATACGGCTTAAAAAGTTTTTGGAATCCAGCTTCGTGTGCCAGGAGCCACTCCCGAAGACACTGGTAAATCAATTGATCCTCCACTGTCGGAGGTGCTTCAGTAGCGGTCACCAATTCGACAAAAGCGAGCAGTTCGAAATACTTTTCGCACCAATCGTAAGCCAGGTCTTCTTCGTCACCAAGATCGCAATTCCCAACCACTAGATTGCTCCGTGTTTATTTAACAATAGAATAACTCGCGCTTAATTAATTCCGTATTTCAGGCTTTTGCCAGGCGATTGCAGGATCAGGAATAATCCTTCGATATGCTTGAAACCTGTTTGCCCCTACTAATTTCTCTTTCTCTTGGTATAAGAATCTCGTTACAAGCAAAGTAACTTTCATTTCCTCTCCCGGGCTTCCATCAAGGATAGTCGAGAATATTATATTGGCCTCCGGGTGCAACTCCTCCCTGATTATCCTGGCTGCTGAGTTGACTTCTATGAGCGTCATGCTGTTGTTTCCGATGGTAGTAAATATCGCTGCTGCCGCTTTCTTCGCCATCGTGCCCAAAGCAAGATTGGCGAGTGCCTTACAGGTGGCTTTTGCCGCTCGATCTTTACCGGTAGCGGTCCCAGTTGATAGTTTGGCCAACCCAGAACCTTTCAAAATACTGGATATATCGGCCAAAGTCAGATTAATCAAACACGGAAAATAAATGGGTACGGTGAGCATGTCAATCCCCTCGGCTATCAAATCACGTGCGACGTGAATAACTTCACGCGCAGCTCTTTTACCGTCAAAAAGTGTGGTCTCAGAGTCTAGCGGGATAGTGACCAGGCTATCCACGTTTTTATTCATCTCCGCAACGCCCTGTTGCCCAATGGTCATACGATGAATCCCTTCAAAAGAAAAAGGAATAGTAACCATGCCTATGGTCAAAATACCCATCTGGTGCGCAATCTCAGTGATAACAGGCGCCGAACCTGTTCCTGTGCCGCCTCCCATGGCGGCAATAATGAACACTATATCTGCACCACGAACGGATTGCCTGATTTGTAGATGGCTTTCTTCTGCAGCGCGACGTCCCAACCCGGGGTCGGTCCCACAGTCCAACCCATGGAGAATATGCATGCCAAGTTGAATGCGGGTCGGCACACAAGCCATCTCGAGATCCTGGATGTCCGTATCCATAGCGATAAATTCAATATTTGGCGGAATAGGCGCTTGTATAGTGGCTATTTGAGATATTATCTGACAACCGATACCACCCACGCCAATAATTTTGAACCGAGAGGCTGATTGGGTAGGTATGTCGCTCATTATTAGGCTCCCTTATTGCGAACCCTTGGGTATTCTGGCAACTATTCTACAAGTTCTGTTGATGACCGTCTAGAGTAAAATACTCTCAGACTAAATAACGATGAACATTTCACTCGTAAATTGCCCGATTGGAGATGCAGGCTTCTGAATGCGTATTTCGGGGCAAATTGACCGGTGGCACGGAGCAAGTTGGCCACTGTCTCGGAGGAACGTGGCCAACTTCACGGAGCAAATTGGCCAAGGTGAAAGAGCCTGTCTTGAGCAAGGGTAGTCATCACTGGAATTAAGCGAGCGACGCTAGGGCAACGAAGGACATAGAATCTCTTATAGGAGGTTCTATGCCGAATAAGAGGTTGCCAATGCGTAAGATAAAAGAAGTCCTGCGTTTAAGATATGTATGCGGGCTCACTGAGCGGGAGATCGCACAGAGCTGCAATATAACCCGCAGCACGGCGGGTAACTATCTCAGGCGTGCCACAGTAGCCGGTTTAAGCTGGCCGCTGGTGGTGGAACTTAGTGAGACCGAGATTGAAGAGCGTCTATTCCCGGTCTCAGACGTGCCGTCAACAGCCGGACGCCCGATGCCGGACTGCGAATACATCTACAAACAGCTTCGCAGCTACCGCAAGTTCAATCTAACTCTGACCCAGCTATGGCTGGAATACAGAGAGCAACACCCCGACGGCTATCAGTATACCCAGTTCTGTGAGTATTACCGCCAGTGGCGGGGCAAACTGGATTACTGCATGCGCCAGGAACACCGGGCAGGCGAGAAGGTATTCGTCGATTACTGTGACGGCTTATCCTTTATCGACAGGGAAACCGGTGAGGTTATTCCTACCCAACTCTTCGTCGATGTCTGGGGTGCTTCAAACTACACCTACGCTGGTGCGACTCTGTCGCAGACGCTGCCTGACTGGATCGGTTCCCATGTAAAGGCCTTCCAGTATTTCGGCTGCGTACCGCGGATGCTAGTGCCCGACAATCTGAAAAGCGGGGTCAACAAGGCCTGTTTTTACGAGCCGGAGATGAATCCGACTTATGCGGAGATGGCTGAGCACTACGGCTGTGCCGTCCTGCCGGCGCGCCCCGCGAAGCCGCGGGACAAGGCAAAGGTAGAAACTGGGGTGCTGATTGCCGAGCGCTGGATACTGGCGGTGCTGCGACATCGCACCTTCTACAGTCTTGCCGAGATGAACACGGCTATTGGGGAGTGTCTGGAGCGCCTCAACACACGCCGCATGCGCCGGCTTGGGAAATCACGGAGGGAAGTTTTCGAGAGTCTGGACCGCCCTTCCGCCTTGCCTTTGCCTCCAAAACCATATGAATATGCCGAATGGCGCAAGGCCACGGTAAACATCGACTACCATATAGAGGTGGAGGGCCATTACTACAGCGTGCCATTCCGGCTGATGCGTGAGAAGCTGGACGTCAGGCTGACCGCCGCCACCATCGAGGCTTTGCACAAGGGCGAGAGGGTAGCCGCGCATGCCAAGTCCTCCGTCAAGGGCGCGCACAGCACTCTCAAGGAGCACATGCCGCCGGAACACCGGTTTTACGCTGAATGGAGCCCGTCACGCTTTATCCAGTGGGCTGGCAACACCGGCACCGCTACTGCTCAACTGGTAGAGAAAATCATGGCGTCCCGCACCTATCCGGAGCAGGGCTATCGCTCCTGTCTAGGCATCATACGCCTGAGCCGCCAGTACGAACCATCACGTGTCGAAGCCGCGGCCAGGAGAGCTCTCAAATATAATACCTGCTCTTTCAGGTCGATGCGTTCCATTTTAGCTCTGGGGCTGGACCTTCAGGCAGAGCCGGAGACACAAAGGCAGCAGTCGCCTTTGCCGCTCCACGATAACATCAGGGGACCGGAATTCTATAACTGAGGAGAAGATTATCTATGCTCAACGAACAAACCATTTCTATTCTAAACTCACTCAAGCTTTTTGGTATGGCCAGAGGCCTCAGCGAGCGCCTCGACAATCCCGGGCACGGGGAGCTTTCCCATGCTGACTTCGTAGGGCTTTTGGTCCAGGACGAGAAGATCTACCGCGACAACAAACGCCTAGCGCGTCTGCTCAGTAAAGCCAAGCTGCGCCAGCCGGCGGCACTGGAGGATATCGACTACGCCCATGCCAGAGGCCTATCAAAGCAGGTGATGCTGGATTTGGCCAACACCCAGTGGATAGATGCCCACCGTAACGTCCTGGTTACGGGACCAACCGGTATCGGTAAGTCTTATATTGCCTGCGCACTGGGTAACGCAGCCGCCCGCGCCGGTTACACTGTGCTCTACACCCGGGCGCCACGGCTCTTTGAAACTCTCCAGCAGGCCCGCGGGGACGGCTCACACCTCAAAGTGCTGGACAGGCTATCCAAGGTGCAACTACTTATTGTGGACGATTTCCTGCTTACCCCTCTGGCGGAGTGGGAGCGTCGGGATCTATTGGAAATTGTCGAGAGCCGCTACGATGCCGGCGCAACTGTAATCGGCAGTCAGTGTCCCATCTCTGATTGGCACCCGGCTATTGGAGATCCTACACTGGCCGACGCCATCTGCGACCGGCTTCTGCACAATTCCTACAGGCTCACACTCAAAGGTGATTCGATACGGCGAAATCGTGAGTCAAGGAAGACCTCGGATGGATCTACTGAGAAAGGAGGAGAAGAGGCTATTGCAAATTCGGGCCACCATAAGTTAAACTGACGATCAGTCCCAGCGTCGCTGCGCTCCGATAACCTGGCCAATTTCACCGTGACCGTGGCCACTTTGAAGCGAGACCAAGGCCACTTTCAGCGTAATACCCTTCTGAAGATGAGATCTCGTGTATAAGGCTTTGATGAGCGGGTTTAAGGATTAAAAAGATGATATAAAACAAATAAATCGCGGTTTAATTCAAAGTAACCAACGTAAATACCACTTGTAGTAACTTCTTGAGTCATATTTACCCTGACAACAAACAACATTTCCAGCGTAATTACACCCAACTTTCAGTCAGGACGGCGACAAACCAGCCCCTGCAATTAGCAGACTCACGCCCGAGATCCTTGCTCACCAATCATCAAAGATATAGAATAGCGGTCAAGATGATTTGTTCCAATTACCAACAAACTTTGAAAACATGCCCTCAATGCGGGGCACAAGTTATCCACAATCAATCGACAATGGTAGAGATAACCGACACTGGAGCACGGGCTATCCCCATTCAAACGACTGGAGTGCCGACAATCGGCAGGGTCGTAAACAAGTTCGATCAGAGGACTACGACCATTAACGTCGACGAACAGAAATCAGTTAAAACCCAAGCGGTCGAATACGAGGAATACTATTTTACCATTATTGGTTCAGGTAGCAACATGGAAAAGACTCAGATCATGCTGTAAAGCAAGCGGATAACCTTGGGGTTATCTCGAAACCATGTCAAAGAAAATATGATTTTCAATCGGAGACCATACCTGCCATTTCAAATGGCGTTAAGGATGAGAAAGTGTGACTCAGTCAATTTCTGCATTCAAATACCACCATGATTGATAATTTGCAACCCAATCCCAATGGACATGAAGATACAGCAACCATGGTAGAGACGGCAAAAACCATGTTCAACAAGGCTTTATCTTTGGGCAAGGTCAACCACCACGATGAGGCGATTGCCGTTTACGATGGCCTGATTGCCAAATTCGAGAATTCAATAAATCAAGAGATTCTCTCGCAAGTGGCAGCAGCTATGTTCAATAAGGGTGTGCTTCTGGGACAGGCTAACCGCCACAATGAAGCGATTGTTGTCTACGACAAACTGATTGCCAGGTTCAAGGATTCAAATATAAATCGGGTCGTAGAAGCGTTAGCAGACGCCATGCGCAACAAGGGTGTGCTACTGGGACAAGCCAACCGCCACATTGAGGAGATCGCTGTCTACGATGATCTCATTTCCAGATTCGAAAATTCAAACAGTCAAGAGATTTTGGCACAGGTGGTAGTGGTCATGCGTAATAAGGGTGTGCGTCTTGGAGAGGCCCACCGCCCCAACGAGGAGATCGCTGTATACAATAACCTAATTGCCAAATTCGAGAATTCAAACAATCAAGAGATATTGGTACAAGTGGCAATGGCCATCTTCAGCAAGGGTGTGCGTCTTGGAGAGGCCAACTGCCCCAACGAGGAGATCGCTGTATACAATAACCTAATTGCCAAATTCGGGAATTCAAACAATCAGGAGATTTTGTCGTATGTGGCAAAAGCCATGCGCAACAAGGGTGGACGTCTTGGAGAGGCCCACCGCCACAATGAGGAGATCGCTGTCTACGATATCCTTATTGCCAGATTCGAGGATTCAAACAATCAAGACATCTTGGTACAGGTTGCAAGAGCTATGCGCAACAAGGGTGCGCGTCTTGGAGAGGCCAAACACCACAATGATGCGATTGCCGTCTATGACAAGCTGATAAACAGATTCGATGGTTCCGATAATCAGGAGATCCTGACACAGGTGGCACAAGGCATGTACAACAAAGGTTTTTCCCTCGGACAGGCTAACCGCATAAATGAAGCGATTGCCGTCTGCGATAACCTGATTGCCAGATTCGAGGACTCCAACAATCAAGAGATAATGGTATGGGTCGCAAAGGCCATGCTCAATAAGGGTATTACTCTGGAACAGACCAACCACCCCGTTTAGGCGATTGCCGCATACGACCGCCTGATAAACAGATTCAATGATTCAAAAGGGAGATTAAAATGTTAACTTTACTCTATCAGCACCCGGGGAAAGCGAATATTATTGTTGTGCAAACATCCCAAGGCTGGTATGAAGTCGATTATTCTTGGTTCCACAAACAGCCATATAATGGGCCTAGGCTTGGTTTATTAGACCAACTCGATAACTTGGATTCGTTGCTTGCAAGACAGAGTCGGCAAATACCGGATGCGGCTTAAGAAGCTATAATCAAACGGCTTTCTCATAGCCGAAGTGCTTGGGCAAATTACCGCTTCCCGATTTTCTGTGCAGCCTGGTTCGTATTATCACCTACCTGCTAATAGTGATAACCTGCAACCCGGACTTGGTTACTGAGTATACTTTAATGCCAATGGTGTCGTGACACCAGCTTAACCTTCGCATTCCCCCGAAAGTTAAAGGCATCCTGCTCACTCAAGGTTGTTTTGCCGACACGGGGGAACACCTCGATTCGAAACGCGTATGTTTAGGGTGTATATCAGAGTAATTTTGTTATTCCGTGGTAGGAACGTTAGTCGATTCGATTTACTTAAGACTTTGCTTTGCCAAATCCTTTATTAGTTTATTAATCTCGACGACACCAGGGTGCTTCTGAACATCTTGCCGGCTTAATTCAGCGGTAAATCCTAACTGGAGGAGCCTAGTGGTCGCACTGCACACAGACAGATGGTGTTTTGATGCATACATTTTGAGGGCCTGATGCATTTGTTGAGTGACAATTACATGATAATGCTTTTCAGAGCGAGGCATCACAACGGCATTTCCCTCAGTAGCAGGCATTTTCTTCACAGCTAAACATCCTCTTGTTTTAAAACGTTCCTAATAATGTACCATAATTACCATTTATATGCTTATTATTGATGCTTAAGTGTCGTTATCATGCTATAATTGCATCAATTAGAGCGTGTATCCAGTAATCCGAGTTTAAAATATCCGGACTATCCACCGCTTATGGATGGGCTCATTCTGGTGAGGTGTGAAAATGGCAAGGGCTAAAAAAGCTGAAGAACCCCAACCCCGCCGGGGACGGCGGAGCCGCACGGTCGAAGAAAATATGAAGGCGCTGGCTTTTAAATGGCTGGAACAGCGAGCGGTTTCAGACCCGGTTCTACAAGATATGATTATCGCTCATGAGTTTGGTATCGATATCAAAAAGATTGACCGCCTGGCAAATGTTAAACAGGAACTCGAAATCGATTTGGTTGAGATGGCCATCGAGGAGATCAGGAAAAACGAGGACCTCAGGCGTATCTTTGTGCGTGCCAAAGCTTTCGAGATCATGAACATGAAAGACCCCGAACTGGAGCCAAAACCACCGCCCCAACCGCGACCTGATCCGGTTGACGAAGCGATAAAGAACTATGAAAAAATGGAACAACTTAAGGAAATCATGGGAGTCGGCAAGCGAAGCTTTTGGGACGGGCTGGCCGACGCGATAGGTGGACCGGTTGGATTTGCGGCAATCTTAAACATGATAACTACCTTCATAGCCAAGCAGCAGGGCAATCCAGTTCAGGAATGTAACAACCAGCTGAACGTGAATATCGGCACCCAATTTCAAGAGGCGCTAAAGCCGGTACTCGAGGCAATTCACCCCACCGAAACAATTCCACCCGTTCCCATTCCAACCAGCCAATCCCCGCTCCCGGTTGAAACAGCAAAAGGTGATGCAGTCAAACCTACGGGGGGCAATATTGGATAACCAGATAGATGACCCGTTAGCAATCCCTCAACCACTTGAACAGCAATTCGCTGAGCTTAAACTCAGTCCTGATATGGCTGCCCTCCTGATCTCCATGGCTTGCAGATTGCCGCAAGCCATGAGCAATGTCCAACAACCTCAAATCGAGAAAGCCCTACAAGCTATATTCTCCACACCCGAACTACAAAGATTAGCACGGTATGCGCTTCGACGTCTTCAAAGGTTCACCCCCCAGCAGTGGGATGATATGGTAACTGATTTTATCGAACACTCGGTTTTGATGACGCGGAATATACTTTTGACAGCAGGCAGTGAAGACATATTCGCAGGCTTAACCTCGGAACAACAAACATCAACGTATCTGTCTAAACTTGGATGGGAAGGGCCCCGGGAAAATTTCGTAAAGTTTTTCCAAGAACAATTTGTTTCAGGTTATGCCAAACTGGCCTCCGGAGAGGAATTGGACCCGTCACTGATTCAAGGGCTTTTCACGACTGAACTCGAACACACAAATTCACTGTTCCAACTGATTATGTTAACTATGGGCGGAAGCGAGCTAATGGAAACCATCGATGACCTTATTGCCGATGTGGAATGGACACTACTGAAATCGGCGGAGTGGGTTGTGGCTCTTTGCCTGATGGAGATGAACTACAAGCTCGCTGGGGAATCTTTAGAACTGAATAATGCCCTCGCCGAGCTAAGGAATAAACACACTTGGTGGTTACGTAATAGAGTAAGCCTGATGTTGCCCGGTCCGCACGAAGAAATAAACGGGAGGACTTACTGGTCGGAGGAACTTTCGCTGGCAGAAATAACCGTCTACCGTGTTTTACTGAACCGGGTAATAAGGGATCCGGTGACGGTGTTTTTTGACGCGTGGAAAGGCAATCTTGGCGCTTACCTCAAGAAAGCTATCAAAAACGATATCCTGCAAGAAATAGATTATCGGACGGCTCAAAAACGTAACGTCAGGAAAGAAGATTCCATGAATGCCCCCTCAACGAGCCACGACGAAAAACAGGAGGATGGTCCCGGTTCGGAAGACACCCTAATATCCCCAGAACCGGGTGCCCCTGCCGAGCTTGAAATGCGAGAGGCATACGATACGATAATGGATGGATTAAGCATGGAAGAAAGAAAGGCTCTTGAACTGATAATCGAAGGGTACAATCAGAAAGAGGTTGCAGAGCAACTGGGTCATGTTCCGTCCTGGGTCACCAAGGTGAGGCAAAGGGCGCAGAAGAAGGTGCTAAGAAATTATAGTTACCATGACGGCGTTGCCAAAAGTGTTGCCAAGGATATTCACCAGGCCCAAAAAGGGGACGTGTCAGGCACGAAACGGGTACACAAAGGCCGCAAAACCGCCTGAGTCATGGTCAGGATGTTTTGAGAATAATATGGATTTATATACTGAGGCGATGAAAGGCTTAATGTCCGACGCCTCCCGGATATATTCACCCCGCCTAGGCCGAACTGCAATTTGCACGGGTAACTGCTCAATTAGTCGGCGGAGGTGGGGGTAAGAGCCCAAAGGAAATTGCCCACCCCCCGACTAGGTGAGTAAGTCGAGATCCTTCCTGTGTTTAGATACCATGTTTGCCACCGTCTCCAGACCCACAACCAGCGTGTTATAATCTTTTCTAGGTATTGGATACAGGTTTCAAGTAGAGTCGCTAGTCAACAATAATAAGAATTGATTGCAAAGCATTGTTGTAAATTTATAGGAGGCAAACGGGGTTGATATATTCAGTGTTGACCAAAAAAGCTATGTTAATTGCTTTTAACGCACATAAGGATCAAGTCGATAAAAGTAATATGCCCTACATATTCCATCCGTTTCATCTAGCCGAACAGATGGATTCAGAAGAAGCTGTTATTGTGGCACTTCTTCACGATGTGGCTGAAGATACTGATTGGACAATAGGCGAATTTGAACAGCAAGGTTTTTCAAAAACCGTAACGGAAGCATTAACACTCCTAACACACAGTAAAGGCACCGATTACATGGATTATGTGCGAAAAATCAAGTCCTCTTCAAATCCATACGCGATAGCAGTTAAACTTGCAGACTTAAGACATAACAGCGATCTGTCAAGGCTTGACCATGTGGATGAGAAAGCGATAAAACGTATTGAAAAGTACACTGAAGCGATTGCGTTTTTAACAGGGTAGGATGACGGGGAATTTGAATTCTAATTATGATGAAAATTTCAATCCTGCAACGAATAGGTATCGGAGGATTTATCATTTAGACCAGCAACTATTATTCTTTCTTTCGGAATTTGCCGATGAGCATCGGAAAGTAATCGAGTACTCAGTTGATGTTGAAAAAGCATGTGACAGCCATTATGTAATAGATGAAAATAATGCGGCTAAGTTAGCGCATCGGCTGGGTTGCGCCAATAATACCGATGAATTAGTCACAGCATTGTCCGCATTCTTTTCTGAAAAAACAGAAAGTGCCTTTGTAAGAATGCTTGAAAACGCCCATATTAACCATCAACCATGCCATTTTGATAATTATGACTAATTACTATTTTCGTTTCGCAGTCTCAATAAACGAGCCCCCTATTCAGGGGCTTGTTGAGTATTGTCGGGAAATGTAACCAGCGTTTACTTGTATAAGTGCTTGTTGGGCATGCTTCTCGCTGGTAAGTCCAAAAAAAATATATCTATTTTTGTTCCATTACGGAGTACCCCAGTTTATTGATCATCTCTAAAAATATATAGTGATCTGGTTCTCTGCGCAGGTCTCCGAAAATGTATGCTAAAGCGGCAGCTGGACTCTATTGAAGGGTGATACTAAGACCGGGGTAAGGTCAGTATCACCTCGCCTACTGGAAGCTCCCGTGTAAATAAACCAACGCACGTCCTCCGGTTCGGCCACGCCCAGCAAGTGATGCGATACCAGGTGTTCCTGGATGGTTTCCAGCGAAGCGGGGTCTTGCTCCGCTTTTACCAGGCAGTAGCAGCCGATTTGAAGGAGGTGCTCCAACAGGGCATATCCCGGAACCCCGAGTCTTTGAGCCATCACTTTGACCTCTGTTGCAAGGTTCGAGTTGATAATCGAATTGAACTGCTCCCGCTTTACTTCTTTGACAAATTCCTTGCCTATTTTGGGGACTGCTTTTGCCCTGAGGCTGCCCACATTATTAACTCTCATAATTCATCCTCCAAAATCCAGGAAGGCTCAACCAATACCAGGTTGAGCCTTCCTGTTTACTTCGAAGCAGGCGTACCAATTATTTTATTCCTGGCATGATGATTCTTATTAAGAACAATTTTTACCGCCTGGTTGATTATGTCTTCCCGGAATTCTTTCCTTACTTTGATTTCGCTGTTGTTAACCCCCAGGGTCTGCAAATCTTTTATCAATTCACCAAAGTTATTGTCCATATCCGGCCTCCTCTGAAATATTCCCGGTCTTCGCGCCTGGATTCGTTTCTACTCTTCCTGAATTTCAACACCTCCTATTTTTCTCATTGTAGCTTGCAAAATAGGATTAATCAAGTGTATTTCGGATATTTTTTAAGCTAATAATAATAATATATCGGATATTACCCTTGCCAAGGCCATTGACAACTGCTAAAATACGGCCATGGAGAATAAGTTGAAAAAGCTCGGCCGTTACCCGGAACGTGTCATCCATTTCGCAGTGACACGCAGGCTGGTGGGAGACTCCTGGAGAAGCATCGCTGATGACATCGGAAGGCGCTTCGGCATAGTCCCCCCGACGGAGCACCGCATGCGGGAGTGGGTGAAGATCTGGGGTAAGATTCAAAACGTGAAACAGGTCTATACTACTGTTTCCAGAAACCCGGAGAACGTCAAAACAGCCTTTTATCTACCTTCCATGCACTTTTCCAGTCCTCTTGGAGCGGAGATTGCGACCGGCTTGAACCCTCCGGAAGAAACCGCGGAAGTCGGGACCCTGAATTGGGCAACCGAAATGTTATGCATGATATGCGCGGCCGTGGGGCCGTCGGTGATGGAAAAAGCCATCGAAGATTTTACGCGTGAGGCGAAAGAGGGAAACCCGCTCATTCCGGATAAAGATCAAGAGAACATCGATCCGGCAATCCCCCCGAGTGTAAAATCTAACGATTGATGCCCGTGCGCTCCCGGTTCGCGTGTTCAAACACCACAATACGGTCTACTACTCAAAATCAATATATTATGTAATATGGGAGGTATTTTATGAGGGAAAACAGGGGACAAGCTGCCTATCCACTTTTGGGAAACGAGATTGTGCCTGAGGGCAAAACGGATTTGTGCCTAAACGGCCCAAACGGGGTCAAACTGCCTTCTAAGCAGCTTGTCGCGCGTTCGAATCGCGCCAGGGACGCTTCTAGTCTCAAATCGGCCCCTCCGTTTGCCTTCGAAACTCGTCCCGCTAGATGCGGCCTATTATCCATTGACCTTATCATGGTATACAGAACCAACCGGGTTGCCAGGACGCAGTTAATTGCCGGTTGTCCGGCCGTCAGCGCAGAGATATTCCTTTGATCCTCAACCGGCAATCATTTTTTGATAATTATCCTCGGTGCAAAATATTAATTGTCTTAAAAAATGACGAAAGTCATAAATTCGTGAAGTCCCTGCGAAGATATGGGCGTTAAAGCGTATTTGTGTAAGGATATCCTTACAGGCTATCAGACTAATACGGATATACAATTCTTCAAAATACACATATTATATTGGCAATTTAATGCATCATCTCCATCAGGGTTTAGCTGGGGAAACCGGGGTGACGGATTTGGGATATCCGTCTCAAGATTAGCCTCCCCCTCCCGTGTGCTGCCCTGGGTGTAATCGGGTGTCGTTAAACCCTGATGGGGAACTCTAAGAGCGGTTTCAAGAAACGAGTTACAATTATCCGATTCAAGTTTCAAGGGCTAATGGAAAAACAAGGGACCTTAACAAAATACAAAATATCGAGTAAACGATAACCCCAAATCACAAAGAACTATTTCAGTGAAGAAATGAAGGAGGTGAAATACTCTAAAAGTAATAACCTTAGATTTTCTGCTAATCTCACCGAAAGAATTATTATGGAGGTATAAATGGCAGACCTAGAAGAACAAGAAAAATTCATGGAGAAAAAAGTAGAGGGATCCGGATTATCCAGAAGAGAATTCCTGCGAAACGCCGGTTTCGTAGTCGGCGGGGCTTCCCTGGGTTCGTTGGCATTTTTAAACGCCTGCAGCTCGGGATCCACAAGCACGGTAACTGAAACAAAAACGGTTACTGCCGGCGCCGGCACCACCGTAACGGTGACCGCACCCGCTGTAACCGTAACCGGAACCGGGACCACTAGTACCGCCCCGGCCAACCTGGTTAACCTCAACGTCAATGGTATTGATTATTGGGGAGTTGTCTCTCCTGAATGGACCCTGGCTTATGTGCTCAGAGAGAAACTCGGCCTCATCGCCACCAAGCGCGGCTGCGACTGGGGCGACTGCGGCGTATGCGTCGTACTGATGGACAGCCGCCCGGTGATGTCCTGCGTCGTACTGGCCCTGGAAGCCAGCGGCAAAAAGATTGAAACGCTGGAAGGGCTGGCTCCCAAAATCGGCGCCACACTCGACCCGCTGCAGCAGGCGTTCATCAATAACGATGCCATGCAGTGCGGTTTCTGCACCGCCGGTCAAATCATGACGGCCAAGGCCCTGCTGGCATTTAAACCCTCTCCCACCGTGGCCGAGATCAAAGAGTTCCTGGCAGGAACCATCTGCCGCTGCGGTGCCTACATGGGCATCATCGCTGCTGTCAAGTCTCAGGCCAAGTAACCAGAGGAGGATGAATAGTGTACGAATCATTTAATATCATAGATCCCGTCACGAAGGAAAATTACCCGCAATCGATCTACCACAACGTCAAGAACCTGCAATGGGTCGCCAATCCCAAAATCCTGCGCCAGGGTGCAGGAGCCAGGGTCATGGGGAACGAGATTTATTCCAACGACATCCTCATGACCAATCTGGTCTACCTCAAGCTTAAGAGGGCCCCGTATTCTCACGCCACCGTCACCAGCATCGACGTCACCAAGGCCAAGGCCCTTCCCGGCGTCATCGGCGTCCTGACTTATAACGATGTGCCTAACCTGATCAACGCCGCGCCGTACTTCTATTGCATCTCCAAGGATGTCTGGAACTCTACCGAATGCGTAGCTGCCGTGGTAGCTACCGAAGAGGACATCGCGGAGCAGGCCCTCGCCCTGATAGACGTGAAGTACACGGTCCTGCCTTTCGTGCTTCATCAGGATGATGCCCTCAAAGCCGGAGCATACATCCTTCATGGTTCCACCAACGAAGTCGGCACCGCCGCCCCGATCAACCGCGGCGACGTGAATGCCGCCTTCGCCAAGTCGGACAACGTCATCAACCTTGACTGGAGGAACGTAACCAAGCCATTCTTCGGCGTACACCCGGTGGCCTCGGTCGAGCAGGAATCCTTCACCTGCAACTGGGAGAACGAACGCATGAGCGTCTGGAGTTCCACCCAGTCTCCCTGGGGCTCCCTCAGGAGCGTAGCCGCCGCCCTCAACCTGCCCTACAGTAAGGTCGCGGCCCTCAACTGCCGCATGGGCACAGGCTTCGGCAACAAGGGCTCGGACGGCGCCGGCGTGAAGATCGCCGCTTACTTCTCATATACACTGCATCGCCCGGTCAAGTGGTACCAGGACATGGACGGCCACTTCGGGATGAACAGCAGCGCCTGGACCTGCCAGAACCACGTCATGAAGATGGGCGTCAACAAGGACGGCACCATCACCGCCATGTCCGACGTCTGCCAGGGCAACGGCGGCTACCGCGGCAACGCCGCGGCCCAGAGCGGTATCGCGCCTTTCGCCGTGCGCATCAAGACCGCCAACATGTACCTCGAAGGTCACGACGCCTACACCTGCTCCCAGGGCGCCGGCATCCCGCGCTGCGTACAGCATGTTCAGGGATCCGTAGCTTTCAGCGTCCTGATGGACATGGCCGCAGAATCCATCGCCATGGATCCGGCCGACTTCCTGGTCAAGAACACCTACGACAAGGCAGGCGTGGGTGCACAGCCGGAATTCCCGACCTATGACGTCGGCTGCAATTCCGCCCCCGGTTACATCAACGATCTGATCGCCTTATCCGGCTGGAAGAGCAAGTGGAAGGGCTGGAAGACCCCGACAGCCGTTAACGGCCCCAAGAAGAGCGGTATCGGCATCTCCGTCCATAACTGCAGCCACGGCTCGCTGTCGAACCCCGAATCGGCCACTATCATGCTGGAACCGGATGGCTCCTGCCGCTGCGTCACCGGCTCCCAGGACATGGGACAGGGCTGGAGGACCGCCGCCGCCATCATGACCGCCGAGGAGATGGGCATCGACTACAGTCTGGTCACTTCGCCCAACTTCGCCACCGAGAACACACAGGAAAGCCGCTCCCCCGGCGGCAGCACCGTTACCCGCGGCACCGGCACGGCCGTCATCCTGGCCTGCCGCGACGCCAAGGAGCAGCTCTTCAAACTGGCTATCATAGCCAAGAAGTTCACGGGCGTCACCCCCGACCAACTCGAAACCGCCTATGGCTACATCTATCAGAAGTCAGGGGCCGCGCCCACCTCGTGGACGCCCGGCACCGCTCCCGCCGGCTCGGTCTGGGTCAAGATCGCCGACGTCTGCGCCCTGATGACCGCCACCGCCTTCACCGCCCCCGCAGTCGGCACCTACACCTACGGCGGCCCCATCATCGGCCGCGGTTCCTATGCCACCGGCAGGAACGGCAACATGATGCAATTGCAGCAGTCCGGCACCACCGCTGAGGTGGAAGTCGACACCAACACCGGCGAGGTGGAAGTCAAGAACATCGTAGAGATATGCGCCTGCGGCAGGAACATCTTCTACCAGGGCAACTTCAACCAGATCGTGGGCGGCATCGCCTTCATGATCGGTCACGCCCTGTATTCCGGCCTGGCGAAAGACGAGGCCACCGGTCTAGACCTCAACCCCAACTACACCCTGTTCAAGTGCCCGACCTCGGCCGACATGCCCACGATGAGCGTCGGCTTCAACGAGACGCTGGAGCCCTACGGTCCGTTCGGCGGCAAGGGCACGGGCGAACCCGTCATGCCTTCCGCTTCATCCAGCATCTTTAATGCCATCTACAACGCCTGCGGAGTCAGGTCTAAACAAGCCCACATGACCCCGGATGTGATTCTAGCCGGGTTGGGCAAGTAAAGGAGGCATGAAATGAAAACTTTTACGCACATCAACGCCACCAGCATCGCTGACGCCGGGGCCAAGTTGACCCAGTACGGCAGCAGCGCCAAACTGATCGCCGGGGGCACCGACTTGATCCGCCTGCTCAAGACCCGCTGCCTGCCAGATGCCTCCCTGCCCCAATACATCATCAACCTCAAGACCATCACGCCGACCCTCGACTATATCAAAGTCGATGGAACCACCCTCAAGATCGGGGCCCTGACCAGGCTGCATGACATCGCCTTCTCGACGACGGTGCTGGGCAGCTGGAGTTCGCTGTCCCAGGCAGCCAGAGTGGTCAGCAGTTGGCCTATCCGCCAGATGGGCACCATCGGCGGCAACATCTGCTGCCAGAAGCAGTGCTGGTACTACCGCTCCACTTGGAACAAATTCCAGTGCGTGCTCAACGGCGGAACCGGATGCCCCGCTGTTGCCGGGAACCACAGGTATGAATCCGTCTTCGGCCCCACCAACGGATGCTACTCCGTGAATCCCAACGACATTTCCCCTGTACTGCTCGCCCTGAGCGCCACCATCGTGACCAACAAGGGCAGCTATACCGCCGATAAGTTCTTCGATGGGTTCAAGATAACGAACCTGGGCGCAGGAGAATTCGTCACCGAGATCGACATCCCAACCCCCGCCGCTGGAAGCAAACAGGCTTTCGTCAAGGCTTCCGAGAGAAGGGCTGTCGACTTCGCTTCCGCCAACTGCGCGATACTGGTTACACCGGGCACCGGAACCATCACCGCAGCCAGGATAGTACTGGGCGCGGTAGCAACTGTGCCCTACCTGTCCGCTGAAGCCGCCACTGCACTGATCGGGAAATCCATATCGGCCGATACCGCCGCCGCTGCCGGGGCGGCAGCAGTCTCCAAGGCCTCTCCCATCAGCGCGCTGAACAAATACAAGGTTGCTATGGCCAGCGGCCTGGTCCAGAGAGCTCTGCTAAGCTAGAGCTCCAAGAAACGCAGACATGCAGCCGGGGTCTCTGGGAACCCCGGCTGCTACATAGCCGTATCGATATGTATTAACATAATATTACATCGTTGTATAAATATACGGGATCGGAGTATAATTGAGTTATGGTCATTAATTTTTCTGGAACGGATTTCAATATCGAGCCGGGCAGGGTTTTCACACTCGAAGAGCTCTCAGTGAAATACCCGAACCAATGGCTGGCAACCGATGTTGTCGAAAGAGACGCGGATAACGGTCAACCGACCAAGGTTACCGTACTGAAGCGCGGCGTGAACGCTTTTTCAGCTAGAGACGGTGTCGGTACTCAGACTTTCTGCACCATGTACACCGGTCTTATCCCGGAAAGAAACCATGTAGGGATGTTTTAATGAAGATAAAGATAACACCGGAAGATCCGATCATATTCTTTGTAAAAGTCAAAGGCCCCAGGGGGACGCGGGAATTCAGGGCAGTATTGAATACCGGGTGCTCCGATTGCCTTATGTCGCTCCAGGATGCCAGGGACCTGGGTTATAACGCATTTTTCGAACCTTTTACCCGCACCGGCGAGGGGCGGTCGGCGATTTCCATCTCCGATATCTTCGAGACGGATGAAATAGCCGTAGAGGAAATCTCTATAGGAGACCTGGTGGCCAAAAACGTAAAGGTGCTGACCAAAGAGATGCCGCGCTTTGCTGGCATAGAAGGCGTTATCGGGCTCAGTTTTTTAAAGCACTTCAATACGACTATCAATTTTGAGGAAGGCTATCTCACGATAGAGCCTTTTTCTAATAAACCCTGAATTTGTTAGGGGGTGGATGATATGATGCGTCGAATCTTCAGTTTATCTGCCAGGAATATGGTGTTCTTCAGCCTTGTCGGGATATTGGTTCTCACGGCCTTCATCAAGGTGCCCTGTCCCGTGTGCGACGGCACGGGCTCGGTATCCACCTCGGTCAACATGGACCGCGTTTTTTTCAGCAACATGGATACACGCCTTATGTTTCTTAACCCCGACTTCTGCATCGGTTATACCCTGTACGAATACGAAGTTAATGTAACACTCACCAATGATGCCAGCGAAGACGCCACGGGATGGATTTCGTTGCAGCTCAAAGCATATTCGACAGGCAAAGTCCTCGACACCGCCTATATGGGGGTAGCGATCCCCGGCAAATCGACTGCCATCAATTCATTTACTGTATGGTTCAAGACAGCTTATGATTCAACCACCGACGTTTTCATCGAGCCTGCCGTCAACCAGGCGGCCGTCGAGTGTCTTACCTGCTCGGGTTCAGGGGAAACCCCCCTGAACGTATGGCTGGTCGCCAAGGGCATGAAAGCCAAATTGGCCCAGATTACCAAGGTCGAACGCACGTTCGAACCGCCCCCGGTAATATTTTTCCCTCCCGGCGAGTGAAGGGCTCATCGATGCTCATTAGTGTTTTCAGGATTAGAAACATATTATTGCGGCATAGTTATCTTTTTTTCCAGTTATGCTGAAAAATGTGCATGCCGGATTGATTCCGACATAGTCCACTCCCGTAGTATATAATTACATGGCATTTCATAATTGCAATTCTTATCGGAATAAGGCAATATTATGACGTTGTATTTTTTAGGGCTGAACGGATAAAATAGCGTGGTTAGAAAAATATTATATTCCCTTATAGTGATATCACTGGCCTTCGTAGTAAACCAGGTACGGGGCACCAATCTTTCTGAAAATAATAATAACTTAACGACCCCCGTAACCAATACCGCCCCCCCGGTATCGACGGCTGTGATGACGGGATCGCTGGAAGTACGCATCACCGCATCCGATCCTGCAACGGCGGTTGCCGCTACCGACATTACGGTCTCAAGCGTAGAAGTTTATACAGGAGACGGCTGGACTAAGATGACCCTGGCCGACTCCAACAAAATCGACCTGATCAAAGCCCTGGCAGCAGAGCAGACGATAGCCAGGTTATCCGAGTTCGCCGCCGGCAATTACACCCAGATCCGGTTGACGCTCGCCAGGGTCGATGTAACCCAGGAAGGCGGTCAATCTATAAAAGCCAGCGTGAGTGCTTCCAAACTGACGTTTATACAAAACTTCCCGGTAACCGCCAGAAATACCACGGTCCTGGTGGTCGATTTCGACGCCCTGCGGTCCATAAATGCATCTGGCAGCCAGGTTTCCTTCAAACCTACGGCGAACCTTTTCTACACCGCCCCGGGAGCTCTTCAGATAATACCCGCCAATATCCCACAGGCTGAAGTGGGAGTGCCCTATACGGTGAACCTGAGGGCCTTTGGCGGGTTGCAGCCCTACAGTTGGAACCTTTCGATGGGCGACCTGCCTCCCGGATTGAGCCTCGATCCCCAGACCGGGGTGATTTCAGGGACCCCGACCGCCTCAGGAGTTTTCGGCGCCACGGTCAGGGTGGATGATAATTCGCCCAACAGAAAAAATACGGCCAGGAACTATTTCATGGGGGTTGCCGATAAAGGGGCCCTGCAGATAATTACGGGGATTTTACCTGACGGCAGGCAGGATGGGGATTATCGGGCGACGTTGCTGGCGGTGGGGGGCGCACAACCCTACACCTGGGGCATTTCGGCCAACAACCTGCCCGCGGGTTTGACCCTGGACGTTGCGACAGGTATCGTTTCTGGTGCTGCCAGCGTCTCTGGCGACTTCACTTTTGTCATTAAAGCCACCGACAGCTCTAACCCGGCCAATACAGATACCCAGGTGCTCAATCTTCATATCGGGAAACAGCTATTGACCAATTGATGCGGTCTAGGCCCTGGTTTAATAAAAGTCCATATTTTTAATAAAGATAATTATTTGAAGGAGGAATAAGGATGAGAAAAGGGAGTTCATATTTCATCTTGACGGCGCTGATGATCGCAGTCATGGTGGTTGCATCGTGCGGTGGGGGGACGAAGACCACTTCCAGCACCACGACGACGCCCGGAACCACCACGCCGTCAAGCTCGACGACCAGCAGCGCTACCACCGGTACCACCTCCGGCACTACCACCAGCACCAAGAGCAACACTACTACCTCCAGTTCAGGAGGTGCCTTGCCCACGACCGCTATAGCAATCTCCACGCACACCGATGCGGTACTGGCAAGCTATAAAGGCTTGTGCTTGATGTGTCACGGAGCTGGGATGTCGAACCAGTTCCCGATGTCCCCGTCGTGGGACGGCAAGAAGAACGGTTCGACGGAAAATACCGGCGTTTATACCATCACCGCCGGCTCACCCGCTGACCATACCGGGCGCACCGCAGACTCCTGCACGACCCAGTCAGGGTGCCACACTACCGGAGTTGCTGTCGTGATGAAGACGATATATGTAACCACGCCCGGTACCTCGCTTCCTCCCAAGGGGACCACCGTGGCATTCCAGGATCCTAAACCCGGTGTTAACCCACCTACCAATGTGCCGCACGCCATCACCGGCGCTTATGAGAACTGCATCACCTGCCACATGGGCGACAACGCCGCAGGTAGCCAGTTCGTAGTCTCCACCGACCATTGGTGCGAGGAATGCCACCATACGACTCCTGAACCCAGTTTCGACCCCGGGCATAACGGTTCCGGGTTCCCGACCCTGCCCGCGCAGCAGTCATGCATCATCTGCCATAAAGCTGCATAATTTTCCTCGGTGAAAGTCTTAACCGACAGGAATTCAGGCAGCAAGGGTGAATCTCCTCGGAGATTCACCCTTGCTAAAATGGATGTAATTGAATCCGTCTGCCGATCAGCGGCAGATATAGATACTGGAGAACCAGATGAGTAATAACTGGCAGGTCAAATATGACGAGCTAATGGGTTTTATGTCCAAAAACCCATCTATCGTAATCAAGCCTGACGTACTTTCCATACCGGGCGAGGTCAGGCCTGACTTCTATGCGCTGTTCGACTGCATACGTGAAAATTTCGTGAGGGACAATTATACTGCCCCGCTCGACAAGGCCATCGTCCTGAGCAGCAGCCACGAACGCATTAAAAATGAGCTGATAGCCAAACTGGCTCTTGAAGAATTGGAGATAAGATCCACAATCCGGGGGTTCATCAGCGACCCCATGGCTAATTCGGTAAAACTCCTGTTTGACCCCCTCTTCGACCTGCTGATGGGGAAAATCGGGCTCGCCGCATTCGAAGAAGTATCGAACACCAAATTGAAAATGTCCTTCGACACTTTTTTCCAGCACGCCAATCAGAGCTGGGTGATGCTCTCGCTGTTGAAGCTGCTGGACCCGGATGAGGTTTACGTCGTGCCGCCGCCTCTCAATGAACTGGCCAATGAATTCGACTCGGTCATCAACGACTCGGGCGGTATGACCAAGCAGATGCCACCCGACACGATACAATCAAACAGGATCTCTTTCAATACCGCCACCTTCGCTTCTTTTATGTTCCCGAAGGTCATCGTGCATTCGAAACTGCTGAACCTTTTCGTTTCCATCGCATCGGATTTTCGCAACGTACCCATACGGGTTGTATATTTGAATAAAAATGTGGATTGGCTGCCCTTGATGGGCGTGTATCAAACAGTGGGCAATACAAAAATATGGCCCGATATCGCAATATATATGGCAAATCAGCCCAATGACCTGGTTTTAGTCTCAGACAACCAGTACATCGCCGTACCAGACATCATCATGAGCATCGAAGGTGAAACCAGGCTGCGTGAAACTTCTACCCGTGAAATCCTGAATAAGCAAGACCAGGCTTTCAAAGCCCGGGTAGGGAATTTCGTGATCTCCCCCGACATGATTCAAGACGCGGACCTGGCCGATTTGACACAGCAGCTTAAACCGCGTGGCGCGAATATTGAAGCCCCGGCTGAACCGGCGGAAACATCATCTGCCAACAAAGCGGCCAGTGCCCCCGCCGAAAAACCGCCCGATATTGCTCCACAAAGGGGGATCGATATTTTGAGCGTCGGTTATGATGAGACAAAGTTGGGACCGATATTTGAGGCCATCCTCCATTCAGAACATTATTCCCAGTTGGTCCCGCCTCCGGCTGCGCCGGCGGAACAGGGTGTTGAAAAAAACGGGAATTAGTCTTTCGGGGTCAATTTTAAGACTGATGCAAATGCGGACTACAGTTAAAGTGATCAGGGGGATAGGCATCTTCTTGCTATGCGTCTCAACGATACTGGGCAGTACTTTCCTGTCTGGCTGCGGAAATAGCCAGACACAAGATACCCTGAAAACTGACCAGTCGCAGAATATCTACCAGGTCATGGAGCCAGCCCAAGCCAACGGGCAGTCAGTAACGAATTTTGTTCGAGTCCTGTCAACAGGCGATGAGGTCAGCGGTAGTATCAATTTATCCGGTGAGTGGGAGGTCCCGGGGGATTCGCGTACCCCTTGGACTTATCAGGCATGGGACTCGGCGGGAGGCATGATAGACAGCGCGACCATCAGGTTCATGCCTTTTGATAACGAAAATCCCTATCATTATTTCAATTTTGTCGCCGCGATTCCCGGACAATATATCATCCGTATAATCCACTACAGCCTGATGGTTCAATACTTGAGTATTGAGATTTCTCCGCCGGGGTGGCTGAACGCAGGGCAATCAGTTTTCAAATCCGTCACGGGGTAAATAGTTAAAAACAATCCAAATAAGGAGACTGACTCAGGATGATTGTAGTAGGGGTTGACATCGGCAGCACCACTGCCAAGGCGGTGGTTTTAAACGAAAGCGCGACCATTTGGAGCGCTATCATTCCATCGGGAAATAGTCCCCCGTCCGCCGGCAAGGAGGTGTTCGCCCTGGCTGTCAAAAACAGCCAGCATACGATGGAAGAGGTTTCCTACGTTATCGCCACCGGTTACGGGAGGGTTTCAGCCGAGTTCGCTAATAAAACGGTTACCGAGATATCGTGTCACGGCCGCGGGGCTAACTACCTCAACCCGGCCACCAGGACGATCATCGATATCGGCGGGCAAGACTCTAAAGCGATTAGTCTGGATGAACACGGCAAGGTCATCGACTTCATGATAAACGACAAATGCGCATCCGGCACCGGCAGGTTTCTCGAGACCGCTGCCGAGTTGGTGCTGCGCGTAAAACTCCAGGACCTGGGTACTCTCTCTGCCAAGGCGACCGATACGCCCAACATCTCCAGTGCCTGCACCGTCTTCGCCCAGACCGAAATGGTAAGCCTGCTGGCAACCGGGGTACCTGTCGAAAACCTGGTCGCCGGGCTCCACAGGGCCGTTGCAGCCAGGGTGTCCAGCATGGTAAAAAGGATCGGCATCAAACCGACCGTGATGATGACGGGAGGCGTCGCCAAAAACAGCGGTGTGATTGCCGCGTTCCGGAAAGAACTCAACATCGACGTCGTGGTGCCGACAAATATGGATCCCCAACTGGTTGGGGCCCTCGGGGCGGCCCTGATAGCCCAAGAGATGGCGAAAAATGGCGGGACCGGCCGTGTTTGATACCGCGAACCCCACGGCCGGTTTGCTAGACCACCTGGATGAGAGGCTGGCCAAAGAGCTTGCGTTGATAGCCGAGGCCAAGCAAAAAGGCCAGAAGGTTATCGGCTATTTCTGCCCGTACCTGCCGGAAGAACTGATATTAGCGGGCGGCATGCTCCCGGTGCGTCTGGCTTTCGGCGGCGAGTTAGAATCTTCAGTCGCCGGTGAAGAATATCTGAAAGCCTACAGTTGCCCCGTTTCGCGTTCCTGCGTCGGGTACCAGGTCACCGGCACCAACGAATACTATAACATGGTGGACGCCTTTTGCGTCACTCAAACCTGCGAAAACATCAAGCACGTCCAGGAGTATCTTGAAAAGCGCTTTACCAAACCCGTATTCAGGCTCGGGTTGCCCCGCACCTGCGATTCAACGCGCTCACGCCCGCAATCCATCGAATATTTCAAGGGAGAATTGCAGTCGCTGCGGGCTAAACTCGGCGAATTCGGCGGGCGCCCCATCAGAGACCTGGACATACGGCGGGCTATCACTCTGTGCAACAACATCCGGGAGAAATTGCGCTTTATCTATGAATACCCGGACCAAAGGCACACCTTGCTCGATTGGTATGACAGTTTTAGAATAACACAAGCCGGTTTCCTGGTGAAACGGCAGGACTATCTGAAAGAGCTCGAACTGATCGAGCGATCAATCATCGGGCGCAAGCCGCCGGTCGAGGACGATGGAAAGGTACGCATGTTGCTGATGGGCAGCATGCTCGGGATCGGAGACCATAAGATACCTGACCTGATCAAGGAAACCGGTGGTAAAATTGTCACAGACAACACCTGTACCGGAATCTCCAATTCCCGCAAAAATGTCACAGTGTTCGGGATTATCGGCGACACCATGGAAGCGCTGGCAGAAAGATATCTTTATAATGTGCCCTGCCCGTGTATGACCGACCTCGACCGGAGGCTGAAACGCACTTCGATGATAATCCAGGACTACGCGGTAGAGGGAGTAATTTATTACAACCTCAAATACTGCGATAACTGGCGCACCGAATACCCGATTTTCAAAGATTACCTTCAAAAAGAACTGAAGATGCCCATTCTCTTGATTGAGTCTGACTATTCGCCTTCCGACGTTGGGACCATACGGACCAAAATCGAAGCGTTTATAGAAATGATACGAGGTATATAGCCATGCAACTCGAGATCGCCGCCGGGATCGCCGATCTGCGCTTCGACAGGGGGCTGCAGACCTTTCCCGAGATTTTGTCCGCTTACCTGGATTATAATCCGAAAGTCGCACAACCCGAAAAAAAGGTGGTTGCCAACGGGCCGCTTTCGCCGGCAGATATCATCTATGCAGCAGGTGCGCTTCCCTACGACTTCAGCACCCACCAGAACCTGCAGGCCATTTTCAGCGGCAATAATAGCCTTAGCCAGCAGGCTGTTGACATGCTGGTAAGCAGTGAGTTCAACCCCTGGTACCAGGTGATGCTCGGGGCTTTTTTGTACGACCAGAACCAGATCCCGATCGATTTATTTTCCACGTCGATAGGGGAATTCGACGATCAGCTAACCAAGAGTTTTCAGTTGATGGCCAGGGCCCGCTCCAAGGCTTTTATTGATTGGGAAGTTCCCAGGCACGATGCGCCGTCGGAAGCTCTAGCGCTGGACTTTTTGAAAAAAGAGATTAAGCAATTCATCCTGGAGATAAGCGCCCAAACCGGGCATAATACCGGCGACCATGACCTCAGCAGGGCCGTACACGCCGGCAATCTGTTGCGCGGCGACATGACCGAGATCGATAAGTTGCTGGCGGCAGAGGTGGTACCACTGTCCGGCCTTGAATATTATCTGCTCCAGGTGATGCTCGGTGATTTCGCGAGGAATCCGGACAGGCTGCACAGCCAGTTTAGTCTCCTGATAGACGAGTTGAAGCGCAGGGTGGAAAACCATGAATCGGCCCCCGGCATACGCACTTCACCGGTCAGGGTATACATCATGGGAGACGAAACCCAGGAGCTTCATCTATACAACTCGATCGAGGACGCCGGCGGGGTTCTGGTGGGATGCGACTTCAGGATGCCGCTCTATTACGGACTGGTTAACGAAACGGAGAAACCGGTTGACAGCCTCGCCAGATGGGTATGGAACATGCCGAACAACCTACCTCTCCAGGAACGCATCGAATTCGAGCTACTGCGCATTAAAATGCAAAAACCGGACGCTGTCATCCTCAGCAACGTAGTAGGGTCAAGGCATTTGACCGGAATCGAGAGACTGGTCAAGGATTCCCTCAAAGACCAACTGGGGATCCCTGTACTTTCCATAGAGACCACATTGCCTAAAGAAAATGTCGATAAGATCGATTATCAGATAAACGCTTTAATGCAGATGATTGGTGGTTGAAGCTGAGCCGAGGAGTGGATATGTTGTCACGTTTCAGATCAAAAATACTGGCTTTATTATTAACCCTCCCAGTTGCGGGCTTTGCCCTATGGTGGTACAGCCATCCGCTGCCTTGGTTCGGTGTGTTAATGGCTTTTATCAGCGGAAGCTTCACTTTTCTAATTATCAATGCCAAGCGCAAGATGAGCCTGCAGCGTCCTCTATTTATCGGGTTATTCGGCGTTTTTTTGGGGACGATCCTATCTGTGGTTTACATAGACAACAACACGGCGGCCTTTCTGGATTGGGCCCACCGCCATACCATCGCGTACTATCGCATCGGCGAAACGGTCCGCAGCACGGTTTTCCCCTGCACACTTACTCTGTCGCAGGTCTTTCTAGGCCGGGCGGCAAATTATTTCCCATCGACGGGATCATGGCTGGTGAGCTTCCCGTCCTCGTTGCACGCATTCCTTTTGATACTGATCCCTTTTACCGTCACGACACTGCTATTCGGCCGAAGCATCTGCGGCTGGATTTGCCCTTTCGGGGGATTGCCCGAAGCCATGGTGACCGGAAACAAGTCTAGATGGTCGCTGAATTTCCTTAAAAAGAAATCGGTGGTGGAGGATAAAAAGGAAATCGAGGGTCTCCAGGACTGGGTGAAGGACGTCAAGTACGGAGTGCTGTTAGCCTCGCTGCTGCTGGCTGTGTCCCTCGCATTCCCGGCGGTCTGCCTGCTGTGCCCGGTATTTTGGCTCTCGTCCCTCCCGGTCTTCTGGGTGATAATCGGATTAATGGTGGTCTTCGCCCTGATTTTGCCCTTCATGACCAAGAAACGATGGTGGTGTCAGATCTGCCCGCTGGGAGCCCTGTTCGCCATGACCGACAAGATCAGCATCTTCCGGGTACATATGGACAAGAAAAAATGCGATAGATGCATGGACTGCGTCTATGAATGTCGCATGTACGCCTTGACACCGGAGGGGCTGGACAAGGATCTAAAACCGGATGAAGACTGCATCAGATGCGGGCGCTGCATCGAGGTTTGCCCGGAAAAAGCTGCCGACCTGTATTTCTTCAACACGTCCGTGAAAGCCAGGAACATTTTTATATCCCTTACCATGGTCGCCATACTGGCCTGGTATACCTGGTTTATATTCATCCTGCTGGGTAAATTTGGCTAAACCCGGGGCAAGATGCTTAGTGTAATCCTGGCTGCACTGGCGATGGGAGTTGGCACCATCCTGTCGTGCGCGGCTTTATGTGTGCCGCTGGTG
>Ga0114951_10001240_pt1 | contig 32339 bp, 28 predicted proteins | sample AM7aDNAmetaG_FD_88677 | JGI IMG/M metagenome (GOLD analysis project Ga0114951, IMG submission 88677) | Freshwater microbial communities from Finland to study Microbial Dark Matter (Phase II) - AM7a DNA metaG | ecosystem: Environmental > Aquatic > Freshwater > Lake | place: Finland: Lake Alinen... | reverse complement strand
CTCTCTTTTTCATGTTCAGGCTAATGAACATAAAACCTTAAATGCAGTCTTACTCGAAATTGTTACAAAGCGCTGGGGTGGTTTTGGTATTCCATTCGTTGTGATCACTTTATTTTCTGAAGCTACCCTCCTGTTTATTGCAGCACAAACCGGTTTTCTGGATGGCCCCAGAGTGATGGCTAATATGGCTAATGATCGTTGGTTTCCTAAAAAGCTGGCTGTACTCAGCGACCGGCTTGTCACTCAGAATGGTGTTATGACCATGGGTTTGTCTGCAATATTTATTCTGGCTATCACCGGCGGAAAAGTGAAGGTCATGATCGTATTATATAGTATCAATGTATTTATCACTTTTGCACTTTCACAGGCCGGTATGGTTCGCCACTGGTGGCTCGAACGAAAAAAAGAGAAAACATGGCTCAGGAGCATCATCATCAATGGAATTGGCTTTATATTAACCACGTTTATCTTGGTTTCTGTTGTTTCCGTAAAGTTTAAAGAAGGTGGTTGGGTTACTATACTGATCACTTCTTCACTGGTCTTTTTCGTTACAAGAATAAGGAAGCATTACATATACTCGGACAAACTAGTTCTGCGGCTTGATAATAAAATGATAAAGTATGTTGAGAACATTTATGTCACTCATGAGCACAAGGCAACCGAGATTTCGCCATACAGGCCTGAATTCGGGACCGCCGTTGTTTGTGTCAACGAATATAACGGGCTTGGGATTGAAACATTTATTAAAATCACTGAAGAATTCCAGGAATATAAAAATTTTATTTTTCTGGATATAGGAATTGTTGATGCAGGAAATTTCAAAGGTGCGGAAGAGATGGACGGACTAAAAAAGCATGTTCAGGATAACCTGAATAAATATAAAAAGCTCGCTAACCATTATGGTTTTTTTGCCGATACATATTATTCCATCGGTACTGATGTTGCAGACGAAGTGAAGGATATTTCCAAAGTCATAAAAAGTAAATATCCTTACGCTATTTTCTTTACAGGTCAATTTATTTTTCCACGGCCTTCTGCATTTACCCGTATGTTACATAACCAGACACAGTATGCCATACAAAACAGGCTTGCTCACAAAGGTTTTATCATGGTAATGATACCTGTTCGATATTACAAACACGATGTCTGAAAATGAGTAATAAAACAAACGGTCACGGTAATGCTGGTGTGAATTTCGGAATTACAGGCCTGATCATAACTTTAGGGATTGTTTACGGTGATTTGGGAACATCTCCCCTGTATGTTTTAAGAGCCATTGTATCAACCTCCGGATATATTTCCGAATCGCTTATCCTGGGTGCAATCTCATGCATTATCTGGACACTTACATTTCAAACCACTTTCAAATACATCATTATAACATTAAGAGCTGATAATAAGGGTGAAGGTGGCATTTTTGCGCTATATGCCCTTATCCGGCGCAAGGCCAAATGGGTGTTCGTTTTTGCTATTATTGGCGGAAGCACACTCCTTGCTGATGGAATTATAACGCCGGCAATTACTGTTGTTTCTGCTGTTGAGGGATTAAAAATTGTTGATTCGAATATCCCAATCCTTCCTATCGCATTATTCATTATATGCATATTATTCATGATTCAGCAATTTGGCACAAAAGCGCTGGGGAAATCATTCGGGCCTATCATGTTTATCTGGTTTCTGATGCTTGGCGTTCTCGGCCTTTCACATATCATTCATTTTCCTTCAATACTTAAAGCATTTAATCCATTATATGGATACAGATTATTGGTACATCACCCTGGAGGCTTTGTACTTCTGGGAGCTGTTTTCCTTTGTACTACAGGAGCCGAAGCATTGTATTCCGATATTGGTCATTGCGGAAAACAAAATATCAGGGTGAGTTGGATTTATGTCAAAATATGCCTTATCCTTAATTATCTTGGTCAGGGTGCGTGGCTTCTGATGAATCCGAATATTAATGTTCATGAAACGAATCCGTTTTATGCAGTCATGCCCGGATGGTTTCTGATCATAGGCATCGTAATCGCTACTTCCGCAGCTGTAATTGCCAGTCAGGCACTGATCAGCGGTGCCTATACCATTATTTCCGAAGCCATACTGCTAAATTTCTGGCCACGCTTAAAAATAAATTATCCTACTGTGGTAAAGGGCCAGATGTATATACCCAGCATCAATCGTTTTTTATGGGCATCCTGCTTACTTGTTATCCTTTATTTCAGAGAATCCTCTAACATGGAAGCTGCTTATGGTTTATCAATAACCATTACCATGTTAATGACAACAGTTCTTCTATCATTCTATTTATATTACAAAAAGATCAGTTTATTTATAATAGTGCCTTTCCTGATGCTCTACCTCACCATCGAAGGTACTTTTCTGGCTGCCAACCTGACCAAGTTTATCAATGGCGGCTGGGTGACCATATTCATCGCCAGTCTGCTGATGTTTATCATGTATGTATGGTACAGGGGACGGACAATTAAAAACAAGTTTCTTCAGTTTGTAAAGGTTGCAGATTATAAAGAGACTTTCATTGATCTGAAAGCTGATGCCTCAGTCTCTAAATATGCTACCAACCTTGTTTACATCACGAAGGCAGACCATAAAACCGACATCGAACTGAAGATTATGTTTTCCATCTTCAATAAAGCCCCTAAGAAAGCTGACTGTTACTGGTTTGTCCACATTGATATCATGGATGATCCCAATACCATGGAATATAAGGTTGAGACCCTTATTCCGGATGTACTGATACGTATAGATTTTAGGATTGGCTTCAAGGTAAGCCCGAGAGTTAATCTCTATTTCAGGCAGGTCGTTGACGAACTTGTAAACCGCGGAGAAGTTGATATTACCAGCAGATACCCTTCTTTACGAAAACATAATATACAGGGTGATTTCAGGTTTATCCTGATCGACAGGGTACAAACGTATGACTTCGATTTTAAAACTTTCGATCAGTTCATCATGGATGCCTATGAAATAATTAAATATATCGGGGTTACCGATGTTAAAGCATTCGGACTGGATACAAGCAATATACTTGTAGAGAAAGTACCTTTAAGGGTAGATAAAATTTACTCGAAGAAATTAAAGAGGATTGTTTAAAGAATCCCGATAAACGGATCGGCTTACCTGATAATAAGAGTAAAAATCCAATAAACCATTGATGATAGTATAATTGTTGCAGGAATAGTTACAACCCATGCAATAACGATATTACCGGCCAATCCCCACTTAACAGCTGTTATTCTTTTAGTGACACCAACTCCCATAATGGCGCCAGTAATAGTATGTGTTGTACTCACAGGAATACCGGCAAAGGTAACAACAAATAAAGTGATTGCTCCGGCAGTTTCGGCACAAAACCCTCCTATAGGTTTCAGGTGAGTAAGCTTAACTCCCAGGGTTTTAATCACCTTCCAGGCACCTGTCATTGTTCCCAGTGCAATAGCTGAATAAGCACAAATAACCACCCAGGCAGGAACATGAAATACCGGTCCTGAATAGCCTGTACTATATAACAAAACTGCAATTATTCCCATGGTTTTCTGAGCATCATTGCCTCCGTGACCAAGGCTAAAAGCGGCAGATGAAGCAAGCTGAAAAAAACGAAAATAATTGTCGATTTTTGCCGGAGGCTTCTTACCCCAGATATGGAGTGTAATTGTCATCATCAGATAACCCAGTACCATACCTATCAATGGAGCCAATACAATAAAAATTGCTATTTTAAATACTCCTGAAAACAAAACTGCTTTGGTGCCCACTTTAATCAGTGCAGGTCCGATGAGGCCTCCTATTAATGCATGAGAAACACTGTTGGGAATGCCTTTCTTTGCACATAAAAACACCCATGTTCCGGCACCAAGTATCGCTGCAAGAATAAAATAAGGATCTCCCTTTAATGCAGCAGTATCAACTATCCCTTTTCCAACCGTAGTAGCCACATGTACACCAAAAATTGCCAGTGCCAGAAAATTAAAGAATGCTGCCCACAAAACGGCAATTCTGGGCGGCAGAACCCTTGTAGCAACTATAGTTGCAATGGAATTGCCGGCATCGTTCATACCATTCAAAAAATCAAACAACAAGGCTGCAACAACAGTAATGATTACAACAATTAACATGGCCGCTATTCAGGTTTGTTTTTAAGCACTTTTAACAAGAATTGTTTTTAACACATCTGCTACATCTTCTGCCATATCTGTAGCTTTTTCGAGAGTCTGGATGATCTCTTTCTTTTTGATCAGTTCAATGGCGTTTTTTTCCTCCTGAAAGTAAGATGATATAGCCAGATAATACACTTCATCAGCCTGGTTTTCAATATCATTGATACGAATACAAGCATTGTTAATTTTTTTAGGATTTTTGAGGTTCGAAAGCTCAGAAATAGCCGTTTTTATTTCCCTGCATGCCTGAGTGATCAGTTCAGCCATATCAACAAATTCAGGACTGATTTCCTTCGGTTTATACAGCCTTATTCTCTGGCATGAACTGTTTATATAATCGAGTACATCATCCAGTGAAGATGTCAGCTCATGAATATCCTCCCTATCGAAAGGAGTGATAAATGTTTTATTCAGTTCTTCAAATATATTGTGTGTGATATCATCACCAATTTTCTCATGCTCTTTGATCTCTGAAATAACCACATCGCGCTGCTCAGCATCCTGAATCAGCAGCATCTTATTTAACAGAACTGCAGTTTTAACCAGGTTATCAGCTGCCTGCTCAAAAAGCGGAAAGAATTTTTTATCTTTCGGAATTAAAAATTGCATTATTTTCGAAATGTCCATTTCTTCTCATATTTATGGAGGCAAAGATAAATAATTACCTTTGATAAACATTCCGGCGAAAATAACAATTTATTAACTTTTCATTCCTATCAAAGAACGAGGTCAAATACTATACTAAAATCTTTGTTAATAAAATCAAACAAATTCAATGGCAAAAATCAGCAGGGGATTTTCTTTTAAATACATGCATTTATAATCAGATAGGTGCCCGCTCCTATTAAAGCTGAAATAGGGATGGTGAGTATCCATGCCCAGAATATTTTTGATGTCACACCCCACTTCACGGCTGAAAGTCCTTTTCTTGCTCCTGCACCCATAATTGCACCTGTGATGGTGTGAGTGGTACTTACCGGGATACCGAAATGTGTTGCTCCAAAAAGCGTTATTGCTCCTGCAGATTCCGCACAAAATCCTTCAAAAGGTCTTAACTTGGTTATTTTCTGTCCCATGGTCTTCACTATTCTCCATCCGCCAAATAAAGTTCCCAGCGCTATAGCAGTAGAACAGGAAAGGACTATCCATAAAGCTATCGGATCTGATTTGGTAGCATGATTCGTTACAATCAATGCTACCCATATAATACCCATCGATTTCTGGGCATCATTGCCTCCATGCCCGAGACTGAAAGAAGCAGCGGACAGCAATTGCAATTTTCTGAAATATTTATCTATTTTATGGGGAGTTGCTTTCTGACTGATAATGATCACTATGGTCGAGATAATATACGAAATCACCATGCCAAGCAATGGTGCAACGACAATAAATATGATTATTTTAATCAATCCGGTATAAACTACTGAACCGAAACCCGCACTTACAACTGCAGCCCCAACCAGACCTCCGACCAAGGTGTGCGACGAAGAGGAAGGCAAGCCCCACCACCATGTCAGCAAATTCCATATAATCGCTGCTACCAGTGCTGCTGCAATAACACTCAGGTTAATAACGTCAGGGTTGATCACTCCTTTACCCATTGTAGTTGCTACCTTCATTGGGAAAATTAAAAAGGCAATAAAATTGAAAAATGCTGCCATAGCCACAGCAGAACCGGGCGAAAGCACCTTGGTTGTTACAATCGTTGCAATTGAATTGGCTGAATCATGAAAACCGTTAATAAAATCAAAAATCAGGACAAGAACAATAACTATATATAAGAATGTCATATTAATATAAATTTTCTTATGCACTTTTTACTAAAATCGTTTTCAGAACATCCGAGACATCTTCTGCCATATCAGTCGCTTTTTCGAGGGTCTGTATAATTTCTTTCGTTTTAATGAGTTCTATCGCATCTGCTTCTTCTATAAAAGAATTCGTAATTGTTTTATAATATACTTCATCAGCAAGATTTTCTATTTAATTAATACGGTTACAGGCTGACATGATAGATGCCGGATTTTTAATATTGTTGAGATCGAAAATGGCTTTTTTTATTTCTTTGCTGTCCTTAACAATAAGTTCGGCAATTTCAATGAAACCCGGGTCAATTTGTTTCGGTTTGTATAAACGAATTCTCTGTGCTGCACTGTTTATGTAGTCGAGCACATCATCAAGCGAAGATGCCAGTTGATGGATATCTTCCCTGTCGAAAGGCGTTATAAAGGTCTTGTTCAGTTCATCGAATATGCTATGAGTAATATTATCACCAATGCGTTCCATTTCTTTAATTTCTGAAATAGCTATTTCCCTTTGCTCCGGATCATTAATTAAAAGCATCTTATTCAGATGAATAGATGCTCTGACTATATTTTCAGAAGCTTCTTCAAATAAAGGAAAAAACTTTCTGTCTTTCGGTACCAGAAAACTGTAAATTTTTGATAAATTCATATTTTTTCATGTTTAACTGAAGCAAAAATATATGGTTATCACTGCTTTGTGGTTAAGCTAATGTTAATTAAATATAAAATTTGGTGAAGTGAGTTAACAATAATTTAACCCGGAGAAAGGACATTATTATTGCATAATGAGCATAATAACCCCGACCAGAAACAGGACAGAAAACACGATTTTTTTAAATGTAAGGGTGTTCACTTTATTGTGAACCAGCTCCCCAAGAATGATGCCGGCAACAAGAAATGGTACTAAATAAAGGATATGATATGATGTTGTTTGCGTCAGTTCTTTTCCCCTGATATACGTAATCAATAAGATACTGTTAAGGGTGGTCCATATAAGACATAAGGTTGCCCGGAATTCCCCTTTATCATTCAGTTTGCGGGCAGCATACAGCACTATCAGAGGACCACCTGAAGCAAAGGCACCATGTATTATACCTCCACAGATCAGCAGTAAAAAATAAAAAAAATCGAGAATTTTCCGTTTTTCAGGTATTTCTATTTTAGTTTTCGTAAAAAATACCATTTTAAGCTGAATCACCGAGGAGATAAGAATGAATATTGCAAGGCAATTTTTAAGCCAGAAAGGATCGAAAGCTTTGAAAAAATATAAGCCTAAAGGCATTCCTAAAGAAGTAAATAATATAATTATGCCAAACTCCCTGAAATTTATCTTTTTATATTTTGTAACAACAATATATATTGCAAGCAGAAGAGCTAAAGTGGAAAGAATTATTTTTGCAGTATGCAAACCAAACAACTGAATCATAAAGGGCATGGCTATTACTGTACAGCCGAAACCTGTGACAGTTTCCAGTGCATGGGTAATAATGATGATCAATCCGTCTAAAACGACCGACATGACATATAAAATAAGGCCATATTTCTATCTGAAATTTTCATTTTCAATATCCGTAACCTTTTTAAATGCATTTTCAAGAAAATCCCGCTTGAATTCCATCTTTTGAGTAAACGACATTTCAAGCCATCCACTTACTATTTCTTTAGCATGAAAGGGTGCCGTGATCCATCCGCCGAGCGTAATAACATTGGCATTATTAATAATCCGCGCCCTTTCACCGGAGAAAACATCATTAACGACGCAGGCATATATACCTTTATGTTTGTTGGCCACAATAGCCATCCCCTGCCCTGTTCCGCAGATCAGGATTCCCCTTTCGGCAATGCCCTGTTGTATAGCTTTTGCTGCTTTAGCAGCCTGTTCAAAATAGGGTTTCGGCATATCTTCAGAGGCAATACCATAATCAATGATTTCAATGTTGCCCTTTTCAGTAAGGAAAGTGATAATTTCTTTTTTCAAGGGAAAACCCGATAGATCTGAAGCAATGACGATCCTGATTTTTTTCATTTCCATTATTTACCTGCTATTAATTTCCTGGCTGATTCAACGATTTTTTCTGCTGTCAGGCCAAAGCGCTGCTTGAGATAATCCTGTGTCCCGACTTCTCCGAATTCATCCTGTATGCCGATTCTTTTCATCATTATTGGAAAATTTTCCGACAGGCATTCTGCAACTGCTGAGCCTAAACCATTCATCACCTGGTGGTTTTCACAGGTAATTATAGCTTTTGTTTTTCTGGCATAACTGAGAACCAGTTCGCAATCCAGAGGTTTAATCGTGTGCATGTCAATGACTGCAGCAGATATCCCATCTGCCGCAAGAATTTCATGGGCTTTCAGTGCTTCATTCATCATAATTACCCCACATGCTATCAGGGTAATATCTTTCCCATCCTGCATTACTTTTCCTTTACCAAGCTCAAACACATCATCCTCTTTATATAATTCAGGTGCCGGCTTGCGGAAAAGCCTCAGGTATGTGCATCCTTTATACTCAGCCATCAGCTTAACAATAGCCTTTAGTGATATTGGATCAGAAGGTTCTGCTATCACTATTTTTGGTATGTTGCGAATAATGCCGGTATCCTCGAAAGGCATGTGTGTACCTCCATTGTATGCGGCAGCAATACCCGGATCAGTGCCGACCAGTTTTACATTCTGGCGGGCATAATTACCTGAAATAAAAAACTGGTCGTATGCTCTTCTTGATGCAAAGCATGCAAATGAAGCGGCGAAGGGAATCTTACCTGCTGCGGATAAACCGGCAGCGATACCTGCCATGTTGGCTTCAGCAACGCCCACATTAAATGTGCGTTCAGGAAAACGTGCCTTAAATGAAGCTGTACCAGTTGCTTTCATCAGGTCAGCTTCGAGAACGACGATGTTCGCATCTTTTTCGGCAAGTTCAATGAGTGTCTGGGTATAAACTACCCTCATTTCTTTATCGGCCATAATGTTGGGTTTTATTGTTCATCAAGTTTTTTAATGGCATCCAGGGCCGTTTCCATGCTGAAATTCATGTTGTGGCTTTCAGGTTTGCCTTCGGCAAAGTTTGCACCTTTGCCTTTGATAGTGTCTAATATGATCATTGAAGGACGGTTTGTTTCCTTTTTAGCCAGTTCCACAGATTCATTCATCGCTATAAAATCATGTCCGTCAACACGTTGTACATACCAACCGAAAGCTTTCCATTTTCCTGCAATATCTTCAATATCCATAATTTCGTTCACATAACCATCGATCTGTAGCTTATTATAATCGGTAAATGCAATGAGGTTTGATAAACCGAATTGTGCAGCCGACATAGCTCCTTCCCAAATTTGTCCTTCATTCGATTCACCATCACCAATAATAAGATATATTTTATTGTTCATTATATCGAGACGCATACCCAGTGCAAGTCCAATAGCAGTTGAAATACCCTGCCCCAGCGAGCCCGTTGTCATGTCGATGCCAGGAGTTCTGTTCATGTCGCAATGGCTTGGCAGATTCGTACCCCCTTTGTTCAGGGTATGAAGCCATTCGACAGGAAAGTAACCTTTATCTGCCAGTATGCTGTATAAAGCCGGCCCGGCATGGCCTTTGGATAACACCAAACGATCGCGATCTTTCTTATGCGGCTGAGCCGGATCAATATTCATATGCTTATAGTAGAGTAACGTAAGTATATCAACCACCGACATTGCGCCGCCAATGTGTCCAACTCCCAGAAAGCCAATAGCGTCGATGGTCAGCTTACGGATATGTCTGGCTTTTTCTTTGAGAAATAAAATTTCTTTTTCGTCCATACTGATTTGTTTTATACTTCTGCAAAATTAGTGATTTAGTCACAAAGCCGGCGATATTCAGCATGAATTAATAAATCATCTGTATTTCTCTTATTCCGATATTTTTTGTATTTTCATATCGTCAATAAACAGTCTTAATATTATTGTTATCCGGTGCATATACAGGGGATTATTAATCAATTATTTGCGGTTTATTATGCTTATATACAATAAATTAAACCTTAATTTACAATCGTTTAAATTTTACTAAATATTTAAAATTATGTTTATAGGTCATTATGGGGTTTCATATTTCGTTAAAAAAAAGGAAACTGATATTCCTTTGTGGACATTGTTCCTTGCCTTTCAATTGCTTGATATTATTGCATTTCTTTTTATTTTATTAAGCATCGAAGGTGTAACTTTCTGTCAGAGCGCCAACCCTTTTTTCAGGAATGAACTGAACCTTCCATACTCCCATTCTCTCGCCGGTGCCCTCCTTATATCACTGTTTGCACTTGGATATTACCGTCTGAATGATAAAAACCGCTGGGGCTGGATTATATCATTATGCGTTTTATCGCACTGGTTTATTGATGTAATAGTTCATCAGCCTGATATGTCTCTATTTTTCGGTAATTATAAGCTGGGTCTTGGGCTATGGAAATATCCATATCTGGTTTATGGTATTGAAGTAGCCCTATTCATGGCAGGATGGTTAATCTGGAAGAAAAAGAACATTTTTTCATATGTGTTACTATTTTTAGTCATCGGAGGTTTTACGTCTATGGTTTTCGGTCACGAGCCGGATTTCATCCGTGATAATGAAATCCTGAGAACATTCATTATTTTGATGGCCAATATATTATTTATCTTTTTAGCCTACCTGACTGAAAAGAGATTTAAAAAAGCCCCTTGAAATTCAGGACATGTATCATAATATTATAACAAAGAACAATTATTATTAAATGGGTTTATGAAAAAAAAGTACATTCTGATTTCGGCTATTTCTTTTTTCATTATCCTGATCATTATTCCCTTTAAGAGCTCGCCACAGAAATTCGAAGTAAGCGGGGAACAATTTTTACTAGACGGCAAGCCATTCAGGATCTTTTCGGGTGAACTGCATTATCCCCGTATTCCGGAAGAATACTGGAAAGATCGTTTACTCAAAGCAAAAGCCATGGGATTGAATACCATATGTACTTATATTTTCTGGAATCAGCATGAGCCAGAGCCCGGAAAATATGATTTTACGGGAATACTTAACATCAGGAAATTTATTAAAATGGCACAGGAGACCGGATTATATGTCATTATAAGGCCCGGTCCATATATTTGTGCTGAATGGGATTTCGGAGGTTTACCGGCCTGGTTGCTGAAAAATGATAAAATAAAAATCCGTACGCATGATACAGCATTTATGAATCCTGTGAAAAGGTATTTTAAACGGCTGGCTGTTGAACTTGCCGACCTACAGATAACCAATGGAGGACCCATTATCATGTTTCAGGTGGAAAACGAATATGGGTGTTATGGAAAGGATAAAGAATATATCAGGCAACTTACGTCGCTTTATAAGGAAGTTGGCTTTGATGTCCCTTTTTTCAATGCAGACTGGGCTTATCGTTTTTTTATGAATGCCGGCAGAGTAAAAAATTCTATCTCAGTGGCTAATTTCGGCAATAATCCTGAGGGAAATTTCAGGAGATTGAAGAGGTTACGCCCTCATACACCTCAGATGTGTGGTGAATACTGGTGCGGCTGGTTCAACGGCTGGGGTGATAAAAGCTGGGCATCAACAGATACTAAAAGACAAATTTCTGAATTGCAGTGGATGCTTGAAAATGGCAAATCTTTCAACCTGTACATGTTTCATGGAGGAACAAATTTTGGATTTACTTCCGGTGCCAATGATCATTTTTTAGGTAATTACAAACCTTTTATCACCTCATACGATTATAATGCGCCTTTAACTGAAGGAGGTTTGCCCACAGATAAGTATATGGCGTTTCGCAATATACTTTCCCGATATCAACCTGCAGGGATGAATATTACAGATCTACCCGTTAATGCGGCATTGATAGAAATTCCTGAATTTAAACTGACAAAATCAGCCCAGCTTTTCGATCACCTGGTTTATAATAAAACAATCAGCATACCTGTGAATATGGAAAAACTGGGGCAATATTATGGCTTTATTGTTTATCAGACACATATTGGAAGGACAAAAGGCAAAAAACTTCATATCAATGGGTTGCATGACTATGCACAGGTTTATTTGGATGATAGTTATATCGGAAAAGCTGACCGCAGGCTCAATGAGAATGCTGTACAATTGCCTGGCACAGATAAGGATAATCTTTGTCTTAAAATATTTGTTGCGGCTGAAGGGAGAGTAAATTTCGGTAGAAAAACGACGGACATGAAAGGAATTTCAGGCTCCGTTAAATTAGCATGTAAAAAGCTTAAAAACTGGGAAGTTTATAATGTGCCGATGGACTCCGCATTCATTAATCACCTGGTGTATTTGGAAAGTATTAAACCCGGTTTCCCGGCTTTTTATAAAGGCAGCTTTATTCTTGAGAAAACAGGCGACACTTATTTAAATGTCGGCAACTGGACAAAAGGTGTTGTCTGGATAAATGGTCACAACCTGGGACGTTACTGGAACATCGGGCCGCAAAAACGTTTGTACATACCTGCACCATGGTTAATAAAAGGGAAAAACGAATTAATTATATTCGAATTATCAGGTACAGGCAATGCGACCGCAAAAGGCGAAATAATGATGAAATAAATTCAGTTTTCTCTACCTGTTGGGTATGGAACTCATAAATGCCCTGTCTTCATCAGAGATTGTACCTTCGTCGCACAATGTCCAGATAATATCCTGTAAGATGGAGAAATAACTATAAAGATTATAAAGTATACCTCAATATCATCTTTGTGTCCATGATCTGAACAATTTCATTCAGTTTTGAGCTTTTTGTAACAACCAGACGGGTATAGCCTGTTCTTTCATCAGGAATGTGCCTGCTTAAATTCAGGCAACTCAGCTGAAGCTGAAAGCACCGGTTCGTCAGCGGCGGTACTTTTAAATTGTATGACTGCAGGAGAAATCCGTTTTTATCTTCAACAAGGTCTGAGATACATATCATACCTTCAGGATAAGTAAAGTAAAGTAAAGTAAAGTAAATGGTATCAGTTGTAGTATTTCTCAATGAAACCGACACTTCCACATAACCTCTAAAACCAAGTACCCTGTTGGTATCATCGGAACAAGCAGAATAACTTCCGATGACCAGAATACTATCTGTGAGGATTATACCAACAGGAAAAATAAATGTATTTCCAGCAGGCACTCCCGTTGAAGAACCTATACCCATTTCTGGTGTTTATGTATTTGTATTATCCAATTTCCGGTCCCTGCGGCAGGAAACGCTGATGATGAATAAAATGGAAAATGATAAAAGATTAATTTTTTTCATAAGACAGCTCTTAAATTAATATACATTTTTTACAAAGATTTTAAATTTTATATATGTTATAATTAACAACTGCTTTTCGTTTTGTTCTCTTGAAATTTCAAAATATATTTACATTGAAAGGAATTGTTGATCTATATCATTATTTACTGAAGTTATTTTGTAATTTTATTCCTTATTAAAATTCCAATGAAAAAGAACAATCCATACAGATTTACAGCTTATCTCGGTATAAGTCTTATTGTCATGAGCATAGTTCTCATGATTGTTATGCCACATAAGGTCCGCCGGCTGCCCGATGGATTTAAAACGCCTGTCCTTGCCTTCGAATTTGCTCAGAGTACAAAGGATACCTATGGCATATTCTACGATGAAAATGGTCATATTTCCCAAGGCGTGGTTTCTTCCATGGATTTAGGAAATATACTTGATTTCATTTACATGGTGCAATACAGCCTTTTCCTTCTTCTGTTTTGCCTGATCACTTTCCGGCTTACTAAAAAGTATGTTCTTTTCATTCCGGCATTATTGTCTTTACTTGCACTTGCCGGAGATGTCCTTGAAAACATTCAGCTATTGCAGATTACTTCATTATTGGAAAGTGGTATATATGAGAAGCAGCTTTTTTACCTCCATTATTTCACCTGGTTGAAGTGGGCATCCCTCTCTCTGATCTTTTTAATGATCCCTTTATTCATATACAAAAAAGGCATTCTTTCTACCTTCACCCTGCTTTTAGGCTTAGCTATCTTTGCTCTTGGTGCGATAGCTTTCTTTCACAGGTCGGTTTTCAATGAATTCTTTTCTTTGTCGGTTGCAGTGATGTTTATTTTACTCATTATATATTCATACACATATAAAAATGGGAAAAGCAGGATCAAATAGCTTACTGAAGACAGGAATCTTTATCATTTCTATTGTTTCTCTTTCAATTAGCGCATTCTCTCAGAATAAAAACAAGCTTATTGCCCCTGTTAAAATGAACGGAAAATGGGGCTTTATTGACAGCAGTGATAATTGGGTTATACGTCCTGTTTATGATGAAATCCGCAATTTTTCAGAAGGTATTGCAGCTATAGCCATTGCAGATACAACCAAAACAGAAAAGGTATACTGGGGTTTTATAAGGTGTGACGGGAAAATTATCATAAAACCATTGTACGATGAGGTTCAGGATTTCAGTGAAGGACTTGGGGCTGTGGCTACAGGTGATGTCATTGCAGGATCGGGTAACTGGGGATTTGTGGACAAGTCTGGTAAATGGATCATTAAGCCTGAATATTCCGGCGTAAGTCAATTTAAAAATGGACTTGCAGGCTTCGGCAAGGGTGGAATAAACGGTTATCATGGTGAATGGGGATATATCAACAGAGAGGGGAAAAAGGTCATTCCCTCGAAATATTCGGGTGAAGCTATGTATACTCCTACCGGTTATCTTTTCGCTGAAAATGTCTCTGCTGTTTCTTTTGCCAGATTATATGAAGAAGGAGTCCCCTCATGGGGGTATATCGATTATTCAGGCAAAACCATTATCAAACCTGCTTTTGACTGGGCTGACAATTTCTGTGAAGGAAGAGCACGGGTAAACATGGGAGGATATTACCAATGGGGTGCTATCAGGGAAGGAAAATTCGGTGTTATTGATAAAAAAGGAATTTTCATTGTCAAACCTTTATATAAATATATATATAATTATTCAGAAGGCCTGGCTGTTGTTATTGATTCCAACGATTCGCTGGACCGGTTCGGATATATTGATAAACAAGGTAAGGTGAAGATACCGCTGGTTTTTGAAGAAGCAGGCTCTTTTTCAGGAGGAACTGCATTGGTGAAAATCAATAATAAATTTGGGATCATTGATACTTCAGGGAAATATATCATAAAACCGGAATACGATGATTTGCATCCTTTTATGGATGGATTAGCTGCTTTTCAGTATCAAAACGAATGGGGGTTTGCCGACAAAAACGGAAAATCTGTTATATTGCCTAAATATGATGCTATTCAGGACTTTTATTGCGGATTTGCTGCTATTAAAATGAAAAATAAATGGGGTTTTATTGATAAAAAGGGAAATATTGTTGTTAAACCTTTTTATGATGAAGCCGGTAATTTCCAAAGAACAGAGTGATTTTTGAATTTATTTTTAATTTTGTAATGAACTCAGGAAAATTTCATGAAAAACCGACGCCTGATTTTTTATATTTTATCCATCAGTTTATGCTTCGCTTTGCTGGTGATCTTTCTTCAGAAAGGACGAATACTTGAATCCGGGCGTTATTCAAATCAGGTCAGTGAGATTGTCATAAGCAAAGTGTCCCCGGGTTTACAGAAGTCGGTTTTCAACTTTGACTTCCTGAGCAACCTGAAAACACCATTCAGCAGGTTATTATTACAGATCATTCTTATTATTTTTGCTGCCAGAGTTTTTGGATTTATATTGCGTAAGCTGGGACATCCAACAGTCATGGGAGAAATTCTGGCGGGAATTGTCCTCGGACCTTCCCTGGCAGGTTATTTTTTCCCGGGATTTTACAGGTTTATGTTCCCGGAAGATTCCGTTGAAATCATCAGGATGCTGAGCCAGATAGGTCTTATACTATTCATGTTCATCATCGGTATGGAGCTTGACTTCAGCACTATTAAAAGGAGAGCTAATTCGGCCATTATTATCAGTAGTACAAGTATCATATTCCCCTTCGTAAGTGGGGTAATCATGGCATTTTTTCTATATAGCGGGTTTGCGCCTCTGCATACTTCTTTTTATGCCTTTTCATTGTTTTTGGGCATTGCCATGAGTATTACCGCATTTCCTGTTTTATCGCGTATTATTTTAGAAAAGGGAATGACTAAGTCATATATCGGAATTATGGCGTTAGCATGCGCTGCATTCGATGATATCACCGGGTGGTGCCTCCTTGCCACCGTTATTGCTATTGCAAAAGCAGGAAGCATACTGAGCTGCTGTGTTACAATTGGGCTATCATTGATATATATCCTTCTCATGTTTTCTGTTATTCGCCCCATTCTTAAAAGAGCCGGAAACATTTATATTTCGAAAGAAAACCTGAATAAAACAGTCATTGCCATTATTTTCCTTTTTTTATTCATATCGGCATATATCACTGATATTATTGGTATCCATGCTTTATTCGGAGCATTTATTGCCGGGGTAATCATGCCACAAAACCAGGGATTTAAAAAAATTATTGTGGATAAAATTGAAGATGTAAGCGTAGTTTTATTATTACCTCTGTTTTTTGTTTTCACCGGATTAAGAACACATATTGACATGATTAATAATGGTTATATGTGGCTTATAGCCATCATTGTCATTATTGTTGCTATTGCAGGAAAGTTCGGTGGGGGTGTATTTGCATCGCGTGTTGTCGGTATGAGCTGGAAGAACTCGCTGATACTGGGAACTCTGATGAATACCAGAGGACTAATGGAGCTGATCGTACTTAACGTTGGTTATGAAATGGGAATTTTATCATCAGGCATTTTTACCATATTAGTAATTATGGCACTTGTGACGACATTCATGACGGGGCCGCTTCTGAACCTGATAGAATTTATTGACAAGAAGATATCAGGAAAAAGGAATAAAAAAGAGGTATCTACTCATAAGTTCAGAATACTTTTATCTTTTGCCAGGCCTTTCATGGGAAGCAAATTATTGCAGATTGCCAGTTTATTTTATACGCATAAAGACACGGACAGCATTACGGCACTTCATATTACACCAAATTCCCAGATCGGCACAAAAAGCAATGTATCCTTTGAAGAAGAAGTATTCACGCCTATTAAAGCAAAAGCCGATGAGCTGAACATCCATTTTGAGAAAAAATATAAAATAACAGAAAATTACACCAAATTCATCATCTCATTCTTTAAAAAAGGGAAATTCAACCTGTTATTGCTGGGAGCAGCTAAGTCCATGTTTTCTGAAAGCCGCATCGGAGGCAGGATAAAAACACTTCTTGACTCTTCCGAAAATGGAGTCGGGATATTTATTGACAGGGATCTGGATAAGATTAACAATGTTTTTGTTACGATGAGCAGCCCTGATGACATCTTCCTGCTCGGATACATAAAAATGATCGCAAATCATCAGAATATTAGGATACAAGTGGTTTGCATTAACGATTCACCTGCAAGCTTTCTGAAAGATAAATTTGAAAGTATAGATCCTGGTTCCTTGGAAAGGATAAACCTGAAGAACTACAATGCATTTTATAAGGTTCCTTATCATGAAGCTGACCTGACTATCATCAGCCTGAATGCCTGGAAACATTTCAGTGCCAACAAGGACATTGAATCTATCATATCTTCCTCCATGCTGATTATCAAACAACAAACTGAATAATACAGCAGGCATGTTGAAAATCAATTTTTTTGAAGAGTTTCCTGACGAAAATTCGTTGTCAAAGGTGTCCCTTATTGATTTCCCTTCTCTTATATTTATTGCTGCGCGGTCATACAGCGAATTTATAAAGTTCAGTGCGATGGCAAAGAACTTCAACCCTCATATTGGCATTGCTTACTGGCCAATACTTGAAAAATCGTACTGGATTTCTCCTTTTTCCTTTCAGGAAGAATTGATCCATTTGTATGACGATCTCCGTAATAACAGGCAAAAAGAAAAATTAAGCATACTACTGGATCTTGAGCTGCCTCTGCTTAATAAAAAACTGTTTATAAGGAACCTATTTCACTTTGCAAGAAATAAAAAGGTGATCAGAAAGATATTTTCAGATGCAACATTGCTTAACATCGATATTCTTACAGCAGAGTACCCCCTTTCAAGTCGGATTTTAAACCGTATATTAAGATTTTTGGGTATCTCTTACCCGGTTTTAGTTTACCCACATAAGAGAATAGTGATGTTTTACACGAGCATGATCAGGAAAAAATCCGTCCATAACCACATCCTTAAGCATATCATAAGACAGTCACATGAAATGGGCGATAATTATCATGTTGGTTTAGGTTGCCTTGATACCGGTATATTTGGGAATGAGCCTCTTATCACTGCAGAAAATCTGCACAGGGATTTAAGTTTTCTTGAAGACGCAGGTGTTAAAACGGCTACACTTTTTCAGTTATCAGGTCTGAATGATTCATATCTGAATGTGATCAGAAAATTTGCATTTAAAAACTGACATCATGCTCCCTCAGAGCTTCGTTCAGTGAAGTTTTTAAATCAGTCGATTCTTTTCTTTTTCCTATAATCAAGGCACAGGGAACATTGAATTTCCCGGCAGGATAATCTTTGGAGTACGATCCGGGAATGACCACGGAACGTGCTGGAATAAATCCTTTGTATTCTAAGGCCGGGTTAACGGTTACATCCATGATTTTAGTGGAACCTGTTATCACAACATTAGCACCCAACACAGCTTCTTTTTCCACCCGTGCACCTTCTACGATAATACAGCGTGAACCTATAAAACAACCATCTTCAATAATTACAGGGGCGGCCTGAACGGGTTCGAGCACCCCTCCTATCCCAACACCACCGCTCAAATGCACATTTTTGCCGATTTGTGCACAGGAACCAACTGTTGCCCAGGTATCGACCATTGTGCCACTGTCGACATAAGCGCCAATATTAATGTAAGAAGGCATCATGATCACTCCTGGAGCAATGTATGAACCATAGCGAGCAATAGCATGAGGCACTACCCTTACACCCAACTGTTTATATCCTTTCTTCAGCGGGATTTTATCGTAGAACTCAAATGGTCCGGATTCAATGATCTGCATCTCCTGTAATGGGAAATACAGAATCACCGCTTTTTTTATCCATTCGTTTACTTTCCATCCGCCGTCAGTGGGTTCTGCCACCCTGAGTTTACCCAGTTCCAGTTCAGCGATCACTTTTCTTATAACTTCACTGACAGATGCATCTTTTAAACAGCCTCTGTTTTCCCATGCTTTTTCAATAACTTCTTTGTACTGATCCATCACTTTTAAATCTTTTATTTCCGAAAGGTTTTGTAATTTTGTAACAAATTTAAATAAAATTACTTTGGGAAGGATAATGGCAATTGATTACGGGCAAAAAAGAACGGGTATTGCTGTTACCGATGAAATGCAGATGATCGCAAACGGGTTGACAACAGTACCAAGTGGTACTATTTTTGATTTTCTGACAGACTATTTTTCTAAAGAAAAAGTAGATGGCATTGTTGTAGGTGAGCCTAAGCAAATGAATAATTTGCCATCGGAGTCAGTAAAATTCGTCGATCCTTTCGTTAAAAAGCTTAAGAAATTATATCCATCTATTCCAGTTTACAGATTAGATGAACGTTTTACTTCAAAAATGGCATTTCAGACGATGATTGATGCCGGTCTTAAAAAGAAAGCAAGACAGAACAAAGCGCTTATTGACACACTCAGTGCAACCATATTATTACAATCTTATTTAGAAACATCCAGATAAACTATGATATTACCTATTGTGGCTTACGGGCATCCCAATTTAAGGAAAAAGGCAGTTCCTATCACTGCTGATTTCCCTGATCTTAAAAAACTGACAGCCGATATGTTCGATACAATGTATTCATCCAATGGTGTTGGGCTGGCTGCTCCGCAGATCAATCAATCCATCCGTATGATCGTGATCGACACCTCACCTTATTCGGATGATTATCCTGATGCAGGCAATTTTAAAACTGTTTTAATTAATCCGCAAATTCTTTCCGAAGAGGGTGAAGAATGGCTGTTTAATGAAGGATGCCTGAGTGTTCCTGAGATCAGGGAAGACATTAATCGCAGACCTCAGATCCATATTACCTATTATGATGAAAATTTCAGCTTTCAGGATAAAAATTTCAGCGGTATCATTGCCAGGGTTATCCAGCATGAATATGATCACCTGGAAGGAATTCTTTTTGTTGACAGGCTGAGTTCTCTTAAAAAAATGCTGTTAAAAAGAAAATTAAGCGACATTTCCAAAGGAAATATTAAAGTGAAATATAAAATGATCTTTCCAAACCAGAAAAAACATTAAAGCCTAAATTATGAAAAAAATAAGTCTTATTCCACTGATGTTCATGGTCATCCTGTTTTCATGCAAACCTTCAGCCGACAAAGCACGGGTAAAAGTTTCCGAGATGGAGAAACAATATTCATCGGATCCCCAGTTTTATAATAACCGGGTAAAGACAGAAGAGCTGTTAAAAGCCTATACCGATTTTGCCGGGAAGTATGAAGATGATACTGCAACGCCACATATTCTTTTCAATGCAGCCAATATTGCCATGAATACCAACAAAACGGAACTGGCCATTGATCTGTTTAAAAAGAACAGCGATCAGGGCAAAGAAAATAAATATGCCGCCACAAGTCTTTTCCTGCTGGGGTTTGTATATGAAAACTACAAAAAGGATTTGGGTAAAGCAAAAGAGGTATATACTGAATTCCTTGCCAAATATCCGGAGCATACTTTAGCTGCATCAGCAAAAAGTTCACTTAATAATTTAGGTAAATCGCCGGAACAGCTCATCATGGAGTTCGAAGCCAGGAATAAAGCTGATTCACTGGCAAAAAAGAAATAACACAAGATTACAAATTTCTGTATCTTACAGCAGAGTCTAAAGCATCAGAAATTTCCCTTACAAATCCAGGGGGTGGTTGAAACTGCAGTTCTTCAGTACATTCAGAAAATGAAGGTATCTGATTGCTTATAATTCTGTCGCAACATGTCAGCAGGAACTCTTTGCCATCATCATCAAAACTGACGAGGGATTCTCCAAACCGGTCATTAAAATCAATGAGTGCCTGAAGAACAATATTGTACAATGTTTCTTTATGTGAAAAGGTCTTTCTAACATGTTGGTAAGCCATTGTATAAATCTCTGTTGCGTTTTCCCTTATCTTTTCTGATACCGGTATGATACGGGATTCTACTTTGATCATATCCGGGTTCTCCCTTTCCCATTGAGCATGTTTGCGCGACACATCGGCATCGTGCATCGACCTTTTATAGTCCATCAGGTAAAATGTGAACATATAGATCACTTTAGGAATAAGGGTTTTATCTCTTTTTATTGCAAATTGTATTATATTCAGGAAGGCTTTTCGCTGCTGCGGATCGACTTTAAACAGAAAAAAACGGAATACATTGAACAACATATTTCTGAGCCTCCAAACCGAAGCTAAGCCGGGAGCTTTCACCCTGGATTTTTGTGTAATGCCTTCAATAAACGCAATTGCCCTCTGTTCAAATTTTCCTGAATCGAAAACGCTTTCCCAGTAATCGGCCAGACCTTCAAAAAACTCAACGCGGCTCATCCGTTTGGGGACGATATTGGAAATGATGTCAAGTTTGTCGTTCAACTCCTTCTGATCAACGGAAATTATCCTTCCCTGACGTTTATAATCATACCACATCCGGGTTCCCGGAGGGGCATTGAGTGGATGGCAAAAATGAAGAACAATATTGGCATCACTGACAAAATCAGCTGTCTTCTTAAAAACACTTGCATCATCAGAGTCTGCACCAATGATCATGTGGGCAAGGACGATGATCCCGTACGATTGTATCTTCCTGACAGCTTCAATTAAAGATACATTCAGGTTCTGCTTCTTGTTCATTTCCCTCAGCGAATCCTCATTGACCGATTCTATCCCAATCATTACGGCATAAAAGTTACCATCAGCCAATAACGACAATAATTCTTCATCACCTGCTATGGTAATGTCGAGCTGGGTTAAAAATCCGATCGGTGTTCTGAATGAATTATTGAGTTCGACAATATGTTTCAGAAGTTCTTTGGTGTATTTTTTATCCCCGGCAAAATTGTCATCGGCTATGAATATCATTTTCACTTTCATTGCCTCCAGTTTCCTGATTTCCTCAAGAACCTGGGGTATAGTCTTACTGCGGGGCTTGCGGCCGTATGTATAAATGACATCACAGAAACTGCAGTCGAAAGGGCAACCGCGGGTGGTCTGGACCGATACTGCATTATACATCGAAATGTCCTTTGCTATCAGTTCCCATCGTGGAGCGGGGGCACGGGTCATGTCTGGTTTGGAAACACTTTTATAAAGTTTCCGGTAATTTCCCGATTTATAATCTTCCAGAAATATTTTCCAGGTATCTTCAGCTTCCCCATGAAAAACCACATCTATATCTTTATTTCCCTTACTGACGAGACCGGCAGCACCTATCCCTCCTACAACAATTACAGAAGATGGGTTGTGTGTTTTTGCCATTCCTGCAATATCCATACAATGTTTAAGCTGGTTGGTAGTGATGGTTATCCCAATGATATCGAAGCTGCTGTTATGCAGGTACTCATCCACAGGGCCTTTAACATACTCATCATATATGACCACTTCGTGTTCAGGTGGTGTAAGCGCAGCAACAGCGGCAACAGCATGAGGTGCAAAGAATGCTCTGGCAGAGAGATAAGGGATCTGCCGAATAATCCGGCTGTCAATATCATCAGATGTTCCGGGACTTATGAGTAGTATTTTCATATATGGTATCATTTTCAAAAATAGTAAAACTTGAGTAGGTAACAACAAAAGCAGATAAAATAACAGGTTAATGATTATAGATCACATTTGTAATAATATTATTTAATCGGCCTGGACAAAACCCGCATTTATTTTCCTGCAGATAGCGCTGATTTGCGCAACATATACAAAATGAGTGTTCCGAAGATTTGGAAAAGACCACCAGTATATTTTTAACCCTGACAGAATTTGAATGTTAGCCCAATCCTATCTTAAATACTTAATAAAATTAAAAAATCAGAATTACTTATGCTCAGAATAACATTTCCTTTTCAGCACGAATATGAATATCCTACTGACTTTGACACCTTTTTATTGTACTTTTGCCTAAAATAATATTTAAGTTAAAAACGGCATGAAACAAGTAGTATTGATCACAGGAGCTTCGTCCGGAATTGGAAAAGAAACCGCCAAAATGCTGGCATCTAAAGGTTTTATCGTGTATGGGGCAGCACGCAGAACAGAAAAGATGCTTGATCTGAAAGAAGCCGGAGTTCATCTTTTAGCCATGGATGTTACCAATGACGAAGAAATGATGAGAGGAGTAGATGAAATTATTGCTGCCGAAGGCAGGATAGATGTTCTGGTGAATAACGCCGGCTTTGGCTCCTATGGTGCACTGGAAGACGTTCCTATTTCCGAAGCCAGATATCAGTTTGAAGTCAATATTTTCGGGCTGGCACGACTCACACAACTTATTCTTCCCTATATGCGGGCACAGAAAAGAGGGAAAATCATTAACATATCATCAATAGGCGGTAAGGTGGGTGAACCTCACGGTACATGGTATCATGCCACAAAATTTGCACTGGAAGGACTCAGTGATTGCCTGCGGCCTGAACTGAAACAATTTGGTATCGATGTAGTTGTTATAGAACCCGGAGCCATCAGAACCGAATGGAATACCATTGCAAGAGATAACCTTATAAAAATTTCGGGAAATACGGAATACAAGGACTTGTCTATTAAACATGCACAGATGTTTGAAAAGGCAGATAATAAAATGAGTTCTCACCCGGTTGTCATTGCCAGGGTCATTACCAGGGCGATATTGTCAAAACGCCCGAAAACCAGGTATGCTGCAGGCATGGGAGCAAAACCAATATTGTTTCTGCGGAAAATACTTTCAGACAGGATGTTTGACAGGCTGTTACTCAGCCAGGTGAAATAATACTGTCGTCAGTTGTCAGGCTGAGGGGGCAGCGATTGTGCTTTCTTCGTGTATTCTGCAGCTTTCTCCTTCTGGCCCATGTTGGAATAGGTCAAGGCAACATTTTGAAGAATGCGGGGGTTATCGGGTTCTTTTTTCAGGCACTGATCGAAATAAAATAATGACAAGGTGTAATTGCTCATCATAGCGTAAACAATTCCCAAATTTTCATTCACCGACAAATCTCCGGGATTAAGTTCGTGGGCCTTAAGTAAATAATTCAGGGCGTTTTTCGGGTTATTCAGGTAGCGGCCCCATATTTCACCGGCTTTGCTGTATACCAGATAGGATGGCTTAGGACTATCCAACAATATATTGATCAATTTCAGGGAACTGTCTGCATTCCCTTTTTTAATCAGGCAATCTGCTATTTCTATCAAAAACACTTCGTTGTTCTTATTTAATCCGGCAAGGATTCTGTATGCTTTAATGGATTCATTATAGAATTTCTTTTTTGAAGCTTCATGTGCTGCATACTGAATGTTATGGATTACATCGGGTGCCCCGGGACTAATATTTAATGCATTCTGATAACAAGCGAGGCCATTGTTAAAATCATCATTTTTCAGGCAGGCATTACCAAACAATATCCATCCCTGCACATACTTCGGATGAATTTCCACTCCTTTCTGTAAATATTTCATGGCATCACCCAGCATCTGCCTGCGAATGTTCTCATCTTTCACCAGATCCCGTTTTTCGAGGGTCTGCCCTCCTGCTGACACGTTGCACTTTGCACTGTTTGCGGATGTTTTTACATCCGTTGTAAACAAAGTATAATCGTCTTTCCATGCAAAATTCCGGGCAAAGGTCTTAATAGAAAATACCATAATGACCATAAAAAATATTGACAATACAAGCTTAGGCTGCCTTGTTTTCCTCTTGTCTTCACCGATACTCAGCTTATCAAGCAGGTATACCACTATAAGCATAAATCCCAGAGAAGAAACATACATAAACCTTTCGTTCATAAACGAACCAATATTAATCAGCAAATTAGAGGAAATTGAGAAGGTGATGATAAAAAATAATATCCCGAAACTGATCATATCTTTCTTCCTGAATTTATAAATGGCATATCCAACAGCAAAAAGAACGATGAATACCATGATGATTACCCTGACATCAGAAAACCCGACGATGGCAATTTGCTTGGGGTAATAATCGTGTGTGAGCGGATGAGGTAATAATAACAGCTTGAGATAAATTCCCCATGTGAGAATAATTGTAGCATATTTCTGTGAAGGTGTAGCATACAGGAATGGATTATTTAACAGCTCAGTGGAAACAAAGTTGTTGCTGAACATAAACCCCAATGCATGGTAGCGCAAAATAAAAAAGATGATCAGGCCGAAAAACATTATCCCCAGAGAAATTAAATAATGCTTTGGTTTTGCCTTGGTAAAAAAGAACATTGTAAGAGGAATTGCAGCCATGAAAGTGACTGTATTTTCTTTTGAAAGCATTGCCAGAGTGTACGAGCAAGCTGCATATATAAGCATTTGAATTTTTTCAGTACTAATATATTTCAGGATAAAATAAAGGGTAAAAAGTGAACCGAGAAAGCTTAGCAACTCATCTCTACCCTTAATATTTGTCACTACTTCGGTATGCAAAGGATGGACAGTATAAAGAATGGCTATAAGGAAAGGTAAAGAAGCATACCACTTACGATTTCCCACATTTTTCAGTATCATTTTTAAAATGATGAAGATCAGAAGACAAGTCAGCGTATAAAGCAAGATATTGATCAGGTGGCTGATTGCGGGGCTTTTGCCGAAGACTGATTTTTCAAGTGCAAAAGTAGCGATAGATAAAGGTCTGTACCTGCCTCCTTCAAGCAGGGTATTTTGCTTACCGAAAAAGCCGACGAAAGAATCAGTAGTAAATATGTCTTTTAATCCTTTCAAACCGGCCTGGGTAAACTTGTTTTCTGTGATCACCAGGCGGTCGTCAAGGGCATATCCCAGAAACAACGAATTGGAATAAATTAAAAAAGCCAGGAGGCAGATGATCAATGGCTGATAGCTGCCCAAACGTGTGCTTTGCAATGAAATTACAGGGTTTGCTTTACCCTGACGGATTTTCGAACTTTTACCCTTGATGTTGTCTTTACTTGCCTGTTTCATTCTGATCAGAATAAGTTGTGTAAAAATACAAATTCAGGGTCAAAAAGAATCAATCCAAAGAAAAAAAACAGCAGGAAGATAGAGTAAAAGGAATTTTAAATGGTTTCAAAGACAGCACGGTCAATCCAGCCCTTATTACCGCTGGGTATGCGTATCTCATACCAACTTCCGATATTGTCAGTAATCCTGACTTTGGTACCATCGTGAAGTATGAAAATATCGGTTGCCTGCAAATCCGGCGAGCTTTTCACATTGACTACAGGTGATATGATAATAGCTTCCTCAGTATTGCTAGACAAAAGAAATTGCTTTCTTGCAAACAAAATAGACAGTAAAAAGATTCCCATAAATGCAATGCCAGTAAAAAATGAGATTTTACGGAAAGATAAGGTATTGCCAAAAAGATAGAATAAAAACAAACTCAGCATAAGGCAGAAAGCAACAATGGAAATTACCGCCCATCCGGTATGAGTAAATATTGCAGCAGCTGCATTCCACCAGTTTACAATGAATAAGGACGGGAGCACATCAATTTTGTCAACGATTTTACTATTGGCAATTTTCAGATTAAAGCTGATGTCTTCATCAGAAGGTTTTAATCTTTTTGCCCTTTCATAAAATAAAATGGCATGGGCCATATCATTGCTTTTGAAATAAGCATTTCCTGTGTTGTAATAAAGTTCAGGAGACACATACCCGCTTTCGATCACTTTCTGATAGGTATTGATAGCTGAAATATAATCACCGCTTTTAAATTCCTTATTTCCCTTTTCAATCAGCTCTTTATTTCCTGCAAACACCGAAAGCGTCAGTGTGAAGAAAAATACGGCTGTTGAAAAAAATGTGGTTTTCATAATTATTTTACTTTAAACCTGATTCAATTTTACTGATAATTTCTATTGCCTGATCATATATATCCTTCATTCCGTCAGAATTGTCAGCAGGAGCAAAACGGGCATATTCACAGTTATTCAGAATACCGGATAATTGGTGCAGGATTTCATCGCTGATATTTTTATCTCTTAGCACTGACTGTACCATATCGATGGAGAGTTCAGAGAGGGAAATGGTAAATTTATCGGAAAGATAACCCCACAATGCTTTTGAAATTTCTTCATAGAATTCTTCCTTACGTTTATTTTTCATCAATTCGCTGGCATGCTTGAGACGTTTGATAGCTATCTTTGTCGACTTGCGTTTTTTCATCAGTGCTATATCCTGCCTTCTTTTAATATATCTTCTGAAGAAAATAATAATACAAATAAAGAGGAAAAACGGGATGAAGATTGAAATAAAATATTTCCATGTTCCGAAATATTGATGACCCAGAGGTTCCAGATAATAAGCCTTTGTTTTAATGAACCGGATGTCGCTGCCGATATATTTTACATCTTCCTGATTTGAACTACTCACCACATTTGCTGACGACTGTCCGTCACCTTTCAGTACATTCAGTGAATAGCCCTCAGATGTAAGTGTGATGTACTTTCCTTTTTCATTATCGTAGTAGCTGAAACTAACCGGTTTGATCTCATATTTACCCTGATTACGAGGAATTACAAGGTAATCAAAAGTTTTACTACCAGTGACTCCACCTGAACTTACACTGATGTTCTCAGTGATTTTCGGATCATAAACTTCAAAATCAGAAGGTAAGATCACATTAAGCTTATCAATCAGTTTTAGGTTACCGTTACCAATAACGGTATACTTAATATTGATGGCGTCGTTTGCCTTTACTTCATTTTTAGTGATGGCAGACTTCAGACTGAAATTTCCAACAGCACCATTGAAATCAGCAGGTTTGTTCTTTTCGGGTAAAGGTGAAGCATTGATTGTGATAGTATTGGAAGTAAGTGTTTTTTTAACATTGACGGCACCGTTTGAAAATGGATCGTCAAAAAAATCATCAAAAAACGAACGTCTTTTTTTCTGTTGCTGTACCTGAACAACTGCATCAAGCTGAAGAGGTTCAATAATCAGCTTGCCTGACTTTTGAGGATAAAGGGCAATCTTACGTATTTCAGCAACAGTATATCTTTTACCATCAACTACCTCACTGTATTGTTTTGGCTTTTCATTTTCCTTCATCAACTCATATGACCAGAATCCGGAGTAAGACGGAAGTTTATTAAGGGTATACTGAACCACAGGGATCGCAGTATAAAGTTTAGTGGTAACAATGATCTGTTCTCCCTGTAAAGTGTTTGTCCGCGATGCTGAGGTCCTGAGAAATATATCACCTGAATTCACACCTGTCTGCCCTTGTTGCTGATTCCCCTGGGAATTATTATTATTCTGTTTGGCAGATGCATTTCCTTTGACTACCTCAATGGTCAATGCATTGGAAGTGTATTGTTTTCCTCCGGCTGTAATGGAAGCCGGTGAGATGGTATATTTACCCTCAGCCGAAGCGTAAACAATATAGGTGTATGTCTGCTGTACAGACTGGTTAACCTGTCCGTTCATTATCTGGACGCTGGAACTGGTGGAGGGCATAGGACCTGAAACTACGCTCAATCCCTTAAATGAAGGCGCTTTAAATGAAGTACCTTCAGCATTCAGGCTATAAGTTACATAAAACTGATCACCTACAGAAACAGTAGATCTGGCAGAAGCTGTAAAATGTATATCCTGGGCGCTAACAGATAAAATGCTGCTAATGATGAAAATTGCCGCTATAAATAATTTCTTTATCATAGGTTCAAATTTGCAAAATTACCAATCTTTCTCGTTTTTAATTTTCACAGCCTGTACTTTTTGTTTTTGAAGCTTTTCCTGAGTTTTCTGTTCGTCGTTCTTCAGGGCTTCGAGCATTTTCTCGGCATCCTGTTTGGATATCTGCTTTTGTTGTTGTTGTTGTTTCTGTTGTTGATTATTCTGCTGCTGTTGTTGCTTTTGCTTCTGTTGTTGTTGCTTCTGCTGTTGCAGGCGTGTCAGCATTTTTTTTGCATATTCCAGGTTGTACTTAGTCTCCTTATCTTCCGGCTGGTTCCTCAGTGAGTTTTTATAGGCTGAAATACTTTGCTTAAACTTTTCCTGCTTACTCTGAGGTGAGATGGTATCACTGCTTAATGCATTTTGTAATAATGAATTTCCCAGATTATGGTATACTTTTGATTTTGTTTTTTTATCCACTTCTCTCTGCGATAGATCATTAAAGATAGAAGCAGCTTTTTCATACTGCTGTTGTTTATACAATGCATCAGCCAGGTTGAACCTGCCCCTGAAATAGTTTGAATCTTTTTGAAGCGATTTTCTGTAATCGATCTCGGCTTCTTTAAAATTTTTCTTTTCGTATGCCTTATTCCCCTTCCGAACCTGCTTAACAGCAGTCTGCGAAAAAGAAGCCATTGAGATAGCAATCAGAGCAATAAAAGTTAACGTTCGTTTCATTTTAATATCTTTTTTCAAACAGCTTTACTCTATTCATGTACTTCTTACGACGTTCCGAAATAATGATTTCAGTAACAAATAATACCAGTGTAAAAGCTAAAAAATACTGAAAACGGTCTTCATAATCGGAAAACAATATAGCTTCATATTCCTTTTTATCAAGTTTACTGAGGTTATCGAATATTTTATCCAGACCAACCTGTGTATTACTGGCTCTTACATAGATTCCTTTTCCCAAAGCAGCAATCTGTTGGAGGCCAGTTTCGTCAAGTTTGGAAATGACCGTATTTCCCTGCATATCTTTTTTAAAACCAAGAGCGACTCCATTTTCATTGTATACAGGGATTGGTGCACCGTCGGGCAGCCCCATACCTATAGTGCTGATCAGTATACCTTTGTCGGCTGCGTTTTTGGCAGCAGCAAGAGCGTCGTCTTCATGGTTCTCGCCATCCGTGATAATGATGATCCCTTTGTTCTTTTCCGTTGATTTATCATTCTCCTGTTCAAATGTCTTTAATGCCATTTCAATAGCTGCTCCGATTGCAGTACCCTGTTCAGGAACCATATAGGGCTGGATGTTGGGCAGGAACATCTTGGCTGCAGCATAATCGTTGGTAATTGGTAGCTGGGTATATGCTTTGCCTGCGAAAATGATAATGCCAAGCCGGTCATCATCCAGACGGTCAACCAATTTGGATAAAGATTGTTTTGCCCTTTCAAGACGGTTGGGCTGAATATCCTGGGCCATCATGCTGTTGGAAACATCAAGCAAAACCATCAACTCAACGCCTTTCCTTTTAATCTTTTCCATCTTCGATCCCACCTGAGGCTGGGCAATAGTGAAAACAAGGAATGTGTAGGCAAAAATGAGCAGAATGAATTTCAATAGCCTGCTGTCGGCTGAAATATCTTTCATCAACTGCCTGATCACCATGGGCTCACCAAAAAGCTCCATTTTCCTTTTCCTCCATCCTTTCATGCTGATAAACAAGAATACAAATACAGGTATCAGCAGGAGAAAATATAAAAACCAAAGATGTGCAAATCGTATCATTTTTCCCTATGGATTATATCTGTAAACGCTTAATCTTAAAAATAGTTCAAGTACAAGCAATCCGAATGCGATCAATAAAAATGGCAAAAATTGTTCATGTTTTTTTCTGAATTCCGTGACATCAATCTTTGATTTTTCCATCTTATCGATTTCGCTGAATATCTGGACCAGCTTGTTTTTATTGGTAGCTCTGAAATACCTCGCATCAGTCATATCCGATATTTTTGTAAGCAGGGGTTCATCAATTTCCACTTCGATGTTCTGATACTGTATTCCAAAAGGAGTCTGGAACGGATAAGGAGCAAGACCTCTTGTACCAACGCCAATGGTGTAAACTCTGACTTTAAAGAGTTTAGCTATTTCAGCAGCAGTAAGTGGATCTATCGCGCCCCTGTTGTTAACTCCATCTGTAAGTAAAATAATAACCTTACTGACTGCTTTACTGTTTTTAAGCCTGTTAACAGCTGTTGCCAGTCCATCACCCAGAGCAGTACCATCTTCAAGCATGCCACTTTTAATACCTTTAAACATATTGATCATAAAAGAGCGGTCGGAAGTAAGCGGGCATTGAGTAAATGCTTCACCGCTGAATATTACCAGTCCTATCCTGTCATTTGGCCTTTGATCAAGAAAATCCCTGGCGACCTCTTTAGCAGCTTCAAGACGGTTCGGTTTGAAATCTTCGGCCAACATACTTCCTGAGACATCAAGCGCAAGGACAATATCAATACCTTCAACAGTGACGTTTTGCCTGCTTGTACTTGACTGAGGTCTTGCCAGAGCAATAATAAACAGGGTTAATGCGATCACACGTAGTACGAAAAGACCGTGAAAAAGTCGCTGTCTTATAGTTTTAAACTTTCTGTTTATAAAACCAGTGGTTGAGATTGTAATTTCAGGCTGCAGGTTTTTATTTCTGTATATATACCATACAATTAGTGCAGGTATCAATATCAATAACAGCAACAGCCAGGGAGAAGCCAAATGGATGTATAATAACATATTCTCAGTCTTGTTTATTCAAATTGTCCACACTGTTTTTTTCGTTTCTTTCTTCAGGTTTGGTTTCCACAGGAATAGTCGAATTAATAAAAAGGATGGCATCACTCAAACATCCGTCGTTTTCGTCTGGTAAGGGATTTCCTTTGGCAAATTTGACAATATCTGCTAACTGTAGTATCTGTCTCAGCTTATCAAAAATCCCTCTTTCAAGCCCCACATGAATTAAAGCATCCATTGTTTCATCGGTAACCATCTCCATGGCATTGACCATGAAACGTTTTTCAATATAACCCCTGACAATATCCGTCAGGTCAGAATAATATGCTTTGATATGACCGGTTTGCCAGAGTTTCTTAATACGCAGAGCCTCCAGTTGTTCCAGTGCTATAATATGTGGCGGAGGCTTGGGCTTTTCAGGAAAGTGTATCAAAGGCTCTTTACGCCTCACTTTATAAATAATATATAATATGAGTAATACCAAAACAACAAGACCAATTAGAATACTTAGATACTGTAGGATTTCAATCAGCGTCAACGGTGCCCTCAACGGATCTTTTATATCTTTTATAGCTTTGGTTGTGTCTACAGGTATCGACTGGACAGTTATGGACAATGAGTCTGTCATTAAAGATGTAAAAGAAGGGTCTTTCGCCTTTTTGTACTGAATCTCAAAAGGTTTAATGTAATAAAAGCCTGAATCAAAGACCGTAATTGTATAGGTCTGATTGACAGTTCTGTTTTTTTTATCCTGACTAAATATGGTG
>Ga0114951_10001237_pt1 | contig 32383 bp, 27 predicted proteins | sample AM7aDNAmetaG_FD_88677 | JGI IMG/M metagenome (GOLD analysis project Ga0114951, IMG submission 88677) | Freshwater microbial communities from Finland to study Microbial Dark Matter (Phase II) - AM7a DNA metaG | ecosystem: Environmental > Aquatic > Freshwater > Lake | place: Finland: Lake Alinen... | reverse complement strand
CTGCCGCCATTCACATTGTCAGGCAAATCAACGGCAAGCAGCAGGCCCGAGGGCTCGTAGCGGTAGTGCGTCTCGGCGTCGCCTTCCAGCTTGAGGTTGCGGAAGCCAGCCTTGTCATGGCCGTACTGGGCGCTCCCCGCCTGGCCCAGGCGGTTGTTCGTCAAATACGTGTAGCGCCGCTCGCCCCGGAAGCGCAGGGGGTTGATCTCGGCCAGTCGGCGGCCCTGGTGGTCGTACTGGTAGGACTCGCAGAGTGCGCCGGAGCCGTCCGTGACGCGGGACAAGCGCCCGGCGGAGTCGTAGGCGTAGCGGCGGGTTTCAAGGCTGTCGCCAAGGCGGCCATTCAGATGGAGAACGCGTTCGGTGATGCGGCCCTGCGGGTCGCGCTGGAGGGAGAGGAACGGGGGCTGGTTGTTTTGTGATGTCGGCATGTTGTACTTTCTCCAATGGGTTTATGCGTCCGGCACAACGCCGAGAGCAAATTGGAGAAGACAGAGCATGGGGTTTTGAGCCCGGACAAAACCGGCAGGATTTTTGCCGGGAAAAGGACGACCGGAGCGGGATGACAGGGTGGGGGTGCGCAGGCGCCCCTAGCGGCTGACCCAGAGGGCCGCGCCCCGGAGCTTGCGGAACAGGGCCATGGTCACCGAGCCCGTGAACATCTGCGAAAGCACTCCCCTGTGCCGGTCCGAGCGGCCCACGGCCACCGCCGCGTAGCGGCCCCTGTCGGCCTCAAGCAGGATGGTCTGGACCACGTTGTCGGACTGCACCAGCCTGGTCTTGATGAGCCGCGCGGGGAAGCCGTTCTCCTTCAGGGCCTCGATGGCCTCGCTGAACAGCCCCTCGGTGTTCTGCCGACTCTCGGTCTTGCGCAGCACGCGCAGGATGGTCACCTCGTGCCCGCTCTCGCCCTGGAGGATGAAGCCCACGTGGTCGGCCATGCGGCGCGAGGGCTCGGAATCGTCCACACACAGCAGCACGCCTTTGCGGTCGTACTCCACGTCGCGGCAGAGCCACAGCGGAAAGGCGAAGGTCTCGTGCAGGATCTCCTCGCTGGCGCTCTTGTCCAGGAAGTTCTCCAGCCGCAGCAGGCCGCGCCGGCCAAAGACCACGGCGTCGTACAGCCCGCTCTCGCCCTCCTTGACGATGTCCTGGATGCGCGAGAAGTTGCGCGACACGATCTTGTCGTCCACCTGCTCGGGGCTGAAGCCGCCCTGCACGAAAATGGTCCGGGCCGCCTCCATGGCGCGCTGGCCGGAGCGGATGATGGCCTGGGCGTCCTCCTCGCTCTTGCGCAGGGTCTCGTAGTTGGCTTCCTCGGCCCAGACCGCAGGCGGCTGCGGCGCGGTGTTGAACAGGGTCAGGCGCACGTCGTCCTTGTGCTTAAAAAAGGCGCAGACAAAGCGCAGGCCGAAGTGGGCCGTGGGGTCCTCGCTGATGGTCACGAGCAGGTGCTTGTTCATTGGGCCTCGCTTTAGGCAGGGCGTCGCTGTGCGGTTGCGCCCCGGGAGCCGCAGGGTGGGGGGACCCTGCGGTCCGTAGGTGGTTGTCCTGGCGCTAGGCGACCGTGACGGTGACGGTATCCTCAAACCCGGTGGACAGGCGGAAATCCTTGCCGCCCGCGCTGACGATAAACTCGTTGCCGGGATACAGCTCGCAGCAGGCCCCGAAGTCGTCGTTGCGCATGATGTCCTTGCCTTCGCCATTGATGTCGAAGCGGACAGTGCTGCCGTCGTCAAAGCGCAACAGGTCTTCGGAATGCATGGTCACGGGCAGGTCCTTCTGGGTGTAGTCGGGCATGGCGTGAGTCTCCTTGCGCGTTGGTCCAGGCGGCCAATAGGGCCGTCCGGTTCGGTTTCGGGTCCATTTGCCTCAAGCTTATCCCAAAACTCTCGCTCTGGGAACATGTTACACCCCATGCGGCGGGCACAATCTTCGCTATTTGCGCCCCTGGTCCTCGTCCACCAGGCCCTCGATGACCAGGCTGGTCACCTTCTGCCCGCGCGCGCTCTTGGCGCGGTCAAGCGTCTGCCCCAGGCGCGAGCGGTCGCTGGCCGACAAAAGGGCCGTCTCCTCGCTGATCAGCCCGGCCTCGAACAGGGCCAGGAAGTGCTGGTCAAAGGTCTGCATGTTGCTGGCCGCGCCCGCCTCCAGCACGCTGTAGAAGGTTTTGTCCACGCTTTCGCCCTGGAGGATGAGCTCCTTCACGCGCAGGGTGTTTTTCAGCACCTCGAACGCGGCCACGCGCCCGCCGCCCTCGCGCGGGAGCAGCCGCTGGGACACGACATAGCGCAGGCTCTCGGCCAGGCGCATGCGCACCAGCCGCTCCTCGCCGGGGCCGAACAGGCCCAGGATGCGGCCGATGGTGCTGCCCGCGTCGGTGGTGTGCAGGGTGGACAGGACCAGGTGCCCGGTGCCCGCAGCCTGGAGCGCTATCTCCATGGTTTCCGGGTCGCGTATCTCGCCCACCAGGATGACCTTGGGCCCCTGGCGGAAGGCGGCGCGCAGGCCCGAGGCGAAGGTGTCGAAGTCAATGCCCAGCTCCCGCTGGTTCACGGTGCCCTGCTTGTGCTGGTGGGTGAACTCCACCGGGTCCTCCAGGGTCACGATGTGTCCGGCCAGGGTCTCGTTGATGCGGTCGATGAGGGCGGCCAGCGAGTTGGACTTGCCCGACCCCGTGCCCCCGGTGATCAGGATCAGCCCATGCTTTTCCGTGGCCATGTCGGCAAAGGCCTTGGGCAGGCCCAGCTCCTCCATGGTCGGCAGCCTGGAGGGCAGGCGCCGCAGCACCATGGCGAGACTGCCCCGCTGGCTGAAGATGTTCGCGCGGAAGCGGCCCCGGCCCGGGATGGCGTAGGACAGGTCGCAGGAGCCCTTGGCCGCCAGGGTCTTTTGCAGGCGCAGGTTCTCGCCCATGAGCGCCACGGCCATGGCCTTGGTCAACAGGGGCGAGAGCCGCCCCAGGTCCGGCGTGGTCACGGCGTCCTTCAGGCTGCCGTCCACCTCGGCCTGGATGGGCTTGCCGGTGGTGATGATGATGTCGGCCACCTCGGGGAAGAGGTCGAGCACCTGGCCCATGAGCGCGTCGAGCTGGGCGCGGGTCATGTTCACCGGGGGTTCTCCTTCAGCAGGCCGCTGATCTTGTCCTTGTTCTGGGCATGCGCCAGGCCGTCCTCAGGGCTGATGATCCCGGCGGTGATGAGCCGCTCGATCTCGTCGTCGAGGGTCTGCATGCCCTGGTCGCGCCCGGTCTGGAGCACGCTGGCCAGCTGGTGGGTCTTGCCCTCGCGGATCAGGTTGCGCACGCTGGGGATGGCCATGAGGATCTCCTGCGCCGCCACCCGGCCCTTGGTGTCGATGCGCTTGAACAGCGTTTGCGAGACCACGGCCCGCAGCGACTCGGCCAGGCTGGTGCGCACCTGGGCCTGGCCGTCCTCGGGAAAGACCTCGATGATGCGGTCGATGGTCTTGACGGCGCTCTGGGTGTGCAGGGTGGAGAAGACCAGGTGGCCCGTCTCCGCCGCCTCCAGGGCCAGGGTGATGGTCTCCAGGTCGCGCATCTCGCCCACCAGAATGATGTCCGGGTCCTCGCGCAGGGCCCCGCGCAGGGCCGCCTTGAAGCTCTGGGTGTGGCGGCCCACCTCGCGCTGGTTGACCACGCAGCCCTGGGACTGGTGCACGAACTCGATGGGGTCCTCAACGGTCAGGATGTGGTCGCGGCGGTTCTTGTTGGCATGGTCGATGATGGCCGCCAGCGTGGTCGACTTGCCGCTGCCCGTGGGACCGGTGACGAGCACCAGGCCCTTGTTCAGCATGGCCAGGTCGCGCAGGCGCGCAGGCAGGCCCAGCTGCTCCACGGTCATGATCTCTTGCGGAATCTCGCGGAACACGGCGGCTATGCCCCGGTGCTGCATGAAGAAATTGACGCGGTAGCGTGCCAGGCCCGGCACCTCGTAGGCGAAGTCGATGTCGCCGGTCTCCTCAAAGGCCTTGACCTTGGCCTCGGGCGTGATCTCGTAGAGCAGGGCTTTGAGCTCCTCGTGCTCGAAGGGCTTGAACTTGACCTTCTGCAGCTGGCCGCGCAGGCGCAACAGCGGCTGGGAGCCGCTGGTCAGGTGCAGGTCGCTGCCGCCGTACTGGTGCAGCATCTCAAAAAAGGCGTTGATCTGGGCCATGGCCTGGGGCCTCCTGCGGCGCTGATTGAGCGCGCCGAAGCGCACCCGTATGGGTGATCTATACCCGGCGGACAGGGGAAATCAAAGGGGAAATGCGGGCGGGATGCGGGGGGACAGCGCCTGCGTCATCCCGGTGGAAAGGCCGTCCGGTCTTCCAGCCAGGGGAGCAGTGGTCCGGCTACTGGGGCCAGTTGATGGACTCGGTTGCCATGACTGTGCCGGAGACGGTGCCGCCGTCACTGATGTGCCCAGCGCCCGCAGGGTTTGCGTACACTCTCACGGTAACGGTGTTCCCGGTCCCGCCGGTGCCGGTGAAGGCCACCGCGAAATCGCCCAGGTCCATGGTCGCGTTCATGGTCATGCCCGCGCCGGTGGTCATGGCCGCGAGATTTGTGGGCGTGGTGCCGGTGTTGTGGATGATGTAGTTGGCAAAGGCCATGTTGAAGCGACCGATGCCTTCGGACAGGGCACCGTTGGCTACCGAGGTCCTGGCCTGGGCGGTCAGGTCCCCGTAGCGGGGCACGATGACCGCAGCCAGGATGCCCAGGATGACGATGACGGCGATGAGTTCGATGAGCGTGAAGCCGCCCTGGCGGCGCCTGGCCTGAGCCTGCTTGAGCGTGAGCGTCCCGTGCATTCCCGACTCCTTCTCCGAATCCAAGGCCTTCCCACCGTGGCAAGACCTGGCGGGAAGGCCCTGGAAGGCCTTCCCGCCAGGGAAGAACGCTGGCCCGGCTACTGGGGCCAGCTGATGGTCTTGGTGCCCAGGATGGTGCCAGTAGCGGTTCCGCCGTCGAGGATCGTGCCGGCCCTGTTGTCGTAGGCGTTGCAGGTGATGGTCTGGCCCGTGCCGCCCGTGCCGGTGAAGGCCACGGCGTAGTCGCCGAGGTTCATGGTGGCGTTCATGGTCGTGCCCGCGCCGGAGGTCATGGCCGAAAGGTTGGTGGGGGTCACCCCGGCGTTTCTCATCACGTAGTTGGCGAAGGCCATGTTGAAGCGGGCGATGCCCTCGGACACGGCGCCGTTGGCTGCGCTGGCCTTGGCCTGGGTGGTCATGTCAGAGTAACGGGGCACGATGACCGCAGCCAGGATGCCGAGGATGATGATGACCGCGATGAGTTCGATGAGCGTGAAGCCGCCCTGGCGGCGCCTGGCCTGAGCCTTTTTGAGCATGAGAGTCGTCTCCATTCCTGCCTCCGTGTTGCCCGGCCAGTGGCCGGATGTTGTGTTCGAGAATGTGCCTGGCCGCTTTCGGACAGGCCTTTGCCCAATGCACCACGCGACCCCCTCGCGGCGGACGCGCCGCCGGGGCCAGCCCCGGCCTCCGCACAAATTTTCCCTGCACGGACTAGGCGTTGCGCCATGCAACATCGGTGCCGCAACACACGAATACCGAAATCTCTTCCATCCGTTATCTGCATGATATCATCTGCGCAGTTGATGTCAACTTCCCGCCACGGGACGGCGCAGCCCTGCGGACCGGGCTACATGCCGCCTTTCATGGCGTTCTGCATGTACTCCACCAGGGGCAGGAAGATGGCCATGGCGAAAAAGCCCACCACCCCGGTCAGGCCCGCCACCAGCACCGGCCCCAAAAGCTCGCTCATCTTGGAGACCGCGTACTCGACTTCGTAATCGTAGTGCCTGGCTGACTCCTTCAGCATCTCCTCCATGTTGCCGGTCTCTTCGCCGATGGAAATCATGGAGACCATCATCGGCGTGAACGAGGGGCAGGACCGCAGCGGACCGGAAAGTCCCCGGCCCTGCTCCAGCTTCTCGCGCAGGTTGCGGAAGTCGCGGGCGATGTAATGGTTGCCGATGGTGCCGCCAAGGATGTCCATAGCCTCCAGCACGGTGATGCCGCTGGCCTGGAGGATGGCGAAGATGCTGGCGAAGCGGGCCATGGCCGCCTTCTTGAACACCGGCCCCATGATGGGCAGGCGCAGCATCACGCCGTCGCGGAAGATCTTCCCGCCCTCGGTGCGGAAATAGGCCGAGGCCATGAACAGGCTGCCGCCCAGCAGGATCAGGCCCACATGCCAGTAGTGGATCATCACGTCGTAAATGCCCAGGCAGATGCGCGTGGGCAGGGGCAGGGTCGCGCCCATCTTGTCGAACATCTTCACGAACTGCGGCAAGACGAACAGGATGAGCACGAAAAAGGCGATGACCAGGGCCGTGACCACCACCGCCGGGTAGGTCAGCGCGCTTTTGATGTCCTTTTTGACCTTGAATTCGTGGTCCACGATGTAGATCAAGCGCTCCAGCACCTCGGTCAGGGTGCCGCTGATCTCGCCTGCGCGGATCATGTTGCAGTAGAGCTCGGAAAAGATGTCGCGGTGCTTGGCGAAGGCCTTGGACAGGGTGGTGCCGCTCTTGATGTCGGCCGCGATGCTGACGATGGCGGCCTTGAGCTTGGTGTTCTCGGTCTGGGCCTCCAGCACGTCAAGCGACTGCAGCACCGGGATGCCCGCATTGAGCATGGTCTTGAACTGCTTGGTGAACAGGATCAGGTCCTGGGGCTTGACCTTCTGCAGGCGCGTGCCGAGTTGGGACAGGAAGCTCTCGCCGCCGCCCGCGCCGCCCGGAGCGCTGGTTTCGCTCACGCTGGTGGGCATGAGCCCGCGCGCGGCCAGGGAGTCCTGGGCGGCCTCCACGCTGATGGCCTCGACAACGCCCGTGGTGTTGCCGCCGCTGTCGGTTATGGCTGCATACTTGTAGTACGGCACTATGTTCCTCCTAGACCATTACGGCCCCGGCGGCCTCTTCCAGGGTGGTCAGGCCCTGGGCGACCTTGTTCAGCGCGTCGGTCTTGAGGGTGCGCAGGGTCTTGGCCTGCACGCAGGCCTTGGCGATGTCCTTGGCCGTGGCGTTCTTCATGATCATGTCCTGCACCAGCTCGTCCACCTGGAGCACCTCGTAGATGGCCATGCGCCCGGAGTACCCGCTCTGGTGGCAGGTGCGGCAGCCGGAGCCCCGGCGGAAGGTGAACTTCGGCTGCATGGCCTCCCCGATGCCGAAGGCCAGAAGCAGGTCCTTGCGCGGCACATAGGGCTCCAGGCAGTGGGGACAGTTCTTGCGCACCAGGCGCTGGCTGATGGAGGCCAGGAGCACCGAGGACACGAGGTAGGGCTGGATGCCCATCTCCACCAGGCGGGTGATGGCCTGGGCCGCGTCGTTGGTGTGCAGGGTGGTCAGCACGCGGTGGCCGGTCAGCGCCGCCTGCACGGCGATCTCCGCAGTCTCGGCGTCGCGCACCTCGCCCACGAGGATGACGTCCGGGTCCTGGCGCAGGATGCTGCGCAGGCCCGAGGCGAAGGTCATGCCGGCCTTGCGGTTCAGCTGCACCTGGCGCACCGTGGGCATGCGGTACTCCACCGGGTCTTCCAGGGTGATGATGTTGATGTCCGGCGTATTGATGTGCTTCAAGATGGCGTAGAGCGTGGTGCTCTTGCCCGAGCCCGTGGGGCCGGCGGCCACGATGAGCCCGAAGGGCTTCTGCACGGCGGACTCGACCTTGGCGCGGTCGGCCGAGACCAGCCCCACCTCGGACAGGTTGAGCCCATGGGCCGAGCGCTCCAGGAGGCGCAGCACCAGGTTCTCGCCGTGCACCGTGGGCAGGCTGGACACGCGCACGTTGAACTCCCTGCGCTGGGTGACAAAGGTGAAGCGCCCGTCCTGGGGGATCTTGGACACGGCGATGTCCATGTTGGCCATGATCTTGAGGCGCGAGACCAGCGGCAAAAAGCTGGCCCTGGGCGGGGCCGGGATCATGCGCAGCTTGCCGTCCACACGGAAGCGCAGCTGGATGCTGTCCTTTTCCGGGCTTAAGTGCACGTCGCTGGCGTGCTCGCGCACGGCCTGGCCCAGGATGGAGTTGACCATGCGGATGACCGGGGCCTGGGAGGCCTGGTCCTGCAGGGCGTCGATGGCGATGTCTTCCTTGTCCTCGCCGCCCACCTGGGTGGTGATGTCCGCGTCCTCCTCGGCCATGCCCTCGAACAGGCCCTTGCCCGCTTCGCCGCGGCCGTAGATGGCGCTGAAGAGCATCTCAAAGTCTTTCTCCGCGCACATCACCGGCTCCACCTCAAGATTGGTGGCGATCTCCACGGCGTCGAGCGCGGTGATGTCCATGGGGTCGGTCATGGCGATGAGCAGCAGGTGCCCGCGCTTGGACAGCGGCACCAGGCGGTACTGCTGGGCCAGGGCCTCATTCACCAGGGAGTCGATGCGCTCGTCGTAGGGATGCTTTTCCGGGGTGTAGCGCTCGATGCGCAGCTGTCCGCTCACCGCGTCGATGATCACGGACTCCTTGAGCGTGCCGGACTGCACCAGGTACTGGCCGAGCTTGACGCCGGACTTCTTCTGCCCGGCCAAAGCCGTCTGGACCTGGTCCTCGGTCAAGGCCCCGGCTTCAACGAGCAGTTCGCCCAGTCGTTTGCGGTCGCGTTTCACTGCGTGCGTCCTGGCCTTTGTTTTCGGCGCGGACCGGTCATTTTTGGCCCACCGTGCGGAAGGCCACGGTGCGGAACAGCCCGCTCGAGCCGGTTGCGCCGGTTTGCCCGGCCTCGTCTTCCGGACCGGCCACGTGCAGGCGCGCCGGGGCCACCAGGGCCGCCGGGGCCAGGTCGCGCACGATGGGGCTGCGCACCACGGGGCCCTGGTCGCGCTGGGGCAAAAGGGTCAGGCCGGACAGGCCGTCCTGCGCCTCCTCGCCCCTGGGCAGCAGGGTCAGCCCATCGGCCGCCAAGGTGGCGAAACGGGTGTCCATCTTCGTGTCGGCCTGTGCGTCGGCCTTCGCATCGGTCTTCGCATCGGCCTTCGCATCGGTCTTCGCATCGGCCATTCCATCAAACCGGCTCCCGGGCCTGCTCTCGGACCTGGCTTCGGGGTCCGCGCCGGATCTTGCGTCGGGCATCGCGCCAGACATGCTCTCGGCCCGCAGGGCCGATTGGGCGCGCGCCGCGCCCAGCCCGTGGCCGAGCACCGGGCCCGTGGGCTCCGACAGCCACAGGGAGCCCAGGCACAGGCACAGCGCAACAGCTGCGGCCACCACCAGGGCGCGGCGGCGGCGCAAGCGCGGCGAGTAGTCCGGGCGGATGGCGGCGCGGGCCTCGCCCAGGCCCACGCACATCTTCCCGCGCACGAGCATCTCCAGCATGGCCATGTGGCACAGGCGCACGATCTTGCGCGGCGAGCCCCCGCTGGCCAGGTGGATGCGCAGGATGGCCGCGAAGCTGAAGCGCACCTGGGGCGCGGACGCCGTGTTGGCCGCAACGCGCAAACGGTAGCGGATCATCTGCCGGGTCTCCACCAAGGACAGCGACCGCAACCGACGGCGCACATTGATGCGGTCCACCAGGTTCGGCATGGTCTCCAGCAGGGGCTCAAACTCCCGCTGGGCAAAGATCACGATTTGCAAGAGCTTGGACGAGTTGGTCTCGTAGTTCAGCATCTCGCGCAAAAGCTCCAGATTCTCCGGCGAGATCTTCTGGCCCTCGTCGATGATCAGCACCACCAGCCTGCGCTCCACCATGCCCAGGCGGAAGAGCTGCTGCTTCAGCGCCTCCCTAAGCTCCCACATGCCCATGTCCGGGTCCGGGGTGACGCGCGAGACGCTGCCCAGGATCACGCGCAGAAACTCCTCCGAGGTGCTGAAGTGCGGGTCCAGCAGCAGGTGCATGTCGACCTCGGCGTCGTCGCGGAAGGCGCGCAGCAGGCTGCGGCACAGCGTGGTCTTGCCGGTGCCTATGTCGCCGGTGATGACCGACAGCCCCCGGCGCAGGCGCAAGGATATCTCCAGCTCCTGCAGGCAGGTGGCATGCTGCCGGGTCTCCAGCAGAAAGTTCGGGTCCGGCGAGTTGGAAAAGGGTTCGCGGACAAGGTCAAGAGTGGCGTAGAGGTTCATCGGCGTCCTCCCAGCCCGGGCTTTCTTGGCCGGGCGGTCAAAAGGTCGCTGTCGGCGGCGGCGTCCACCCCGGCGTCTACTCCGGGATTCACGGCGGCGTCCACCCCGGGATTCACTGCTGCGTCCACCCCGGGATTCGCGGCGGCATTCGCGGCAGAGCCCGCGTTGCGGATGGTCACGGAATACGGGCCCAGGCTGCGGCTGGGCGCGGCGGCGGGCTGCTGGGCCGGTTCAAGGGGCTGCGCGGCCAACTGCCGGGGCACGGCCATGGTCGGCATCTGCTTGATGGTCACCCCGTAGCCGCCGGAGTCAGTGGTCTGCACCGGGGCCTGCGTCACGGTCTGGGTCTGGGCCTGGGCCTGAGCCTGGGCGGTCATGTCCACGCCCTTGTCCGGCAGGTACATGGCCGTGGGGCTTGCGCCCGCATCGCCAGAGGTCGGGGCCATGGCCGGGGCCGGAGCAGGGGCCGGCGTCGGAGCAGGAGCAGGTGCCAGAGCCGGAGCCGGCGTCGGAGCAGGGGCCGGGGCCTGCATCGGGGCCAGTGCGCCCTTGTTGCCCAGGCTCTCCGCAGGCATCTCCTTCAACCGCAGGGTGCTCTCGCCGGAGCGGGTGAACTCGCGCTCGATGTCCTCCCCGGAAGCCCTGGCCTCGGCCTCGCGGCGGGCGCTGGCGGTCTCGCGGTCCAGCTCCTCATAGCTCTTCTGGCGCTCACCCTTGCGCCAGTCGGCCAGCACCGTGGGGGTGATGAAGATCATGAACTCGTCCTTGAGGTCGTCCTTGGACTCGCTTTTGGCCAGCCAGCCCAGGCCGGGGATGTCCTTGACGCCGGGGACCCCGGCCTCGCGCAGGGAGTTGCGCAGCTTGGACAGCCCGGAGATGACCACGGTCTCGCCGTTTCGGGCGATGAGGGTGGTCTCGGTCTTCTTTTTCACGATGTACGGGTTGCCGGACACGGCGCGGGTGGTGTCGACCTCGTCCTTCTGGATGAGCACCTGGAGCTTGATGAACTCGTCGTCGATGATGTGCGGGGTGATCTCCAGGCGCAGCACGGCGTCCTGGAAGGACACGGAGTAGGTGGCGCTGGTGCCGGTGCCGGAAATGGTCTGGTAGGGCACGCGCTCGCCGGACTCGGTGTAGGCCTTCTGGTTGTCCATGGTGGCGATGGACGGGCTGGAGATGATGTTCAGCTTGTTGTCCGTGGCCAGGGCCTGCAGCTGCGTCTCCAGGTAGCTGCCGCCGATCTTGCCGAAGACCAGGTCCAGGGCCGAGCCCGTGTTTGAGGACGCCACGCCGGTGGCGGGCAGCCGCACGCCCAGCGCCCCCTTGGAGCCCTGGCCCAGGGTGGAGGTGCCCGTGGTCAGGTCGCCCAGGGTGGTGATGGAATAGGCCCCGCCAGCGCCCAGCTGGTAGCCGTTGCCCATTTTCGCATTGTAGCCGCCGCCCCACAGGATGCCGAGGTCGCGGGCGACCTCCTTGGTGGTCTCCACGATGTGCGCCTTGAGCTTGATCTGGGCGCGCGGGGCGTCGAGCCTGGCCAGGAGCTTGCCGATCTTGGTCAGGTCCTGCTCCACGCCCTGGATGATGAGCGAGTTGGTCAGCTCGTCCACCTGGACGCTGCCGATGACCTTGCCGTCCTTGGTCTTGGACAGGGAGTTCTCCACGGTCTTCTGCAGCAGCTTGGCGTCGGCGAAGCGCACCTTGGCCACGGTGGTGACCTGCGGCTCCTCGGCCAGGGTGGCCATGCGCTCGGCCTGGGTCTTGCGCTCCAGGGCCGCCAGGTCCAGATTGCCCTGGAGGTCGGCCTGGGCCATGATGCGGATGGTTTCGCCGTCAAAGGCGTAGGTGAGCCTGTTCGAGGCCAGGATGGCCCGGAAGATCTCGCCCCAGGGGCGCTCCACAAAATTCACGTTGACCACGCCGGACACACCGGGGCTGACCACGATGCTCTTGCCCACCGCACGCGACAGGGCCTGCAAGACGGCCACGATGTCGGCATTGTGCATGCGCAGCGACATGCGCGTCTCAGGCAGCTTGCGCTCGCTGTCGCGCTTGCCCACGTCGAGCTGCGCCGGCCTGTCGATGACGTCCGGGGGTTCGGCCAGCACGAACTGGCCGCGCGGGGAGTGGCCCTGGGACTGTTTCTCCATGGCCTTCCAGGTGTCGACCGCGTCCTGGGCCGAGGGAATCTGCGGCTTTGGCTGCGCGCAGGAGAAGAGCAGCGCGCAGAGCGCCACGACCAGGAGCGCGGGGGGGGGTGCCAGACTTATGCTTCATCTTTTTTTGACCACCCGTATGCGGATCTTGTCCGTGTCGTCCTCGACGAGTGGAACGCGCCTGGTGAGCTTGCGTCCCGTGGAGCCATCCGTTCGCTCCAGTACCACGAAATTTTTGTCGATGCCTTGCACCCGGTAGTCGCCCTCGGCCAATTCGTCGCCGATGGCGTACTCCACGCCGTTGATGACCGCATAGAGCTTGTTGCCGACCTTCATGTAGCCGGAGAACACGAACTCCGGCCCTGCCCCGCCCGCGCCGCCCAGGCTGCGGTCATCCTCCAGCGAGATGCCGCCCTGCCCGCCGTAGAAGGGATCGCCGGTGGCGTTGTCCGTCAGCAGGCCCAGGCGGTAGGACTGCTGGGGCGTCAGCCGGGCCTTGTCCATGTTTTTGGCCACCTCGTCCACCACGACCTTGCTCGCGCCGCTGGCGGCGGCGCCGGGCGCGGGCTTTCCAGGCGGAGCGAAGTACATATAGCCCCCGACCACGAGGACCACGGCCATGACGCCCAGGAGTTGCTTCTCACGTTTCTGCATCCGCCCTGTCCCGCCCGCGCTTGCTAGTTGGCCAACGCGATGCGCAGTTGGATAAACAGTTCCAGCCGCCCGTCCGTGGCGCGCAGCTCCACGCGCTCCATGCGCGCCAGGGAAGGCATCCGCCCGATGCCCATGAGCAGCTCGCGCACGCCGTCAAGGGACCCGGAAAACACGCCCTGGACCTGGATGGACGTGGGGTCCTGGCCCAGCGAGGACGGGTTGAGCGTGACCTCCAGGGGCTCCACCCCGACGGCCCGGGCCATGTGCTCCAACTGCTCGGGCATCAGGTAGACCCTGGTGCGCGGCACGGGCTCCGCCGGGGGAACGCTGACAGGCCCCAGGCTGGCGTTGTGGCTCATGGCCGCTATGTTGGCCCAGGTGGGCATGAGCAGCTGCTGGCGCTGGATGCGTTCGCGCACCTCGGCCGCCTGGCTCGCCAGCCGCTCGCCCTGGCGCAGGCTCATGTACACCAGCACATACCCCGCCACGGCCAGCAAAAGCAGCCCCAGCCCAATCCGCAGGCCCAGGGTGCGCAGCTCCGGCGTCAGCGCCAGCTTCTTGTTCAGCACCGAAAGGTCCACTACTGCACCCCCATGTGCATGACGAAGTGGAGCACCTGGCCCTCTGCGTTCAGCTCCGTCAGGTTGGTCTGGTGCACCACGGGCAGGCTGAACAGCGGGGAGGCCTGCAGCTCGATGACAAAACGCGAGAGCGTGGGCTCAAGGTCGGCCTTGTCGCCCACAACGATGCCCTCCAGGGTCACCAGGTCGCTCGGCTGGACCGCACTGGGCTTGCCCGGAGCGGGCGGCGCGGCCGGTGCGGCCGGCGGCACGCCCATGTCGATGGTCAGGTTCAGGATCTTGACGCTGGGCGGGGCGCGGCGGGCCAGCTCGGCCAGCACGATGGGCGCGGTGAAGCGCGCGGCGGCATTGCGCAGGGACTCCTGCCTGGCCGTGTACTGGGCCACGGAGCGGGACAGGGTGCCCTCGTCGATGGCCGGGCCCAGGGCCGCCAGCTGCCGCTCCGCGCTGGCCAGCTCCTGGCGTTTCTGGGCCACCTGCTGCTCGATGACGTACCCGGCGGCGCCGATGAGCACCAGGCCCAGCGCCAGGCCCAGGATCAGCACACGGGTGAAGCTCTGGCGGGAGTTTCCGGCGGCGCGCTGCTTGTAGTTGCGCAGCAGGTTGATGCCCTTGTCCGGCGCAGAAAGACTGGCCGCCAGGGCCGGGGCCAGGGCCATGCTGTCCATGGCGGCCACGGCGTCGGGCTTGGCGGGCAGCATGGCGGTGGAGTTAAAGGCCTGGTGCGGGTAGCCCAGCTGCCCGGCCAGGGCCTCCAGCACGCGCGCGTTGCGGAAGATGCGGCCGCTTAGGTGCAGCACGTCGCAACGCTGGTGCTGGGAGGTGGCGTAGTACTCCAGGGTGCGCTCCACCTGTTTGGCCAGGCGGTCGATGGCCGGGGCGATGGCCTCAAGCATCTGGGCCTCGCTCAACACATGCTCCGGGCCCAGACCCTTGGGCACCGGCCCGCCCAGCAGCACATGCCGGAACAGCCCCTTGGCCTGAACGGCGTCAATGGGCATGGGCGGCATGTTCGGCGTTGGCGGCGTCGCCAGCCGACCCCCCGCCGCCGCGCGCGGGCCGGGCAGGGGCAGCTCCAGGTCCGCGGAAGGCTGGCTGGGCTTTTGCTTGGAGCTGTCCTGGAAGTGCACCTGCACGGCCTCGGCCATGCTGTCCGTTCCAGAGCGGATGAACCGGCTGAAGCGCAGGTTGCCCTCCGCGTACAGCCCGATGGTCGAGGCGTCCTCCTCCACGTGGATGTTTGCGGCCAGATGGAAGCCCGTGGGCGCGCCGGGCAGGCGGTACAGGGCCTGCATGGCGCTGGGAAGGGTGGTGATTCCCTCCAGCCCCCAGCCGGCTTCGCGGAAGGCGTCGCGCAGGCGGTCCACGTCCACCCGCCTTGCCAGGCAGGTCAGCACGTCCAGGCGCGGGTCCTTGGACTCCTTGGCGGGTCCCAGGACGACGTAGTCGATGGCGTACTCGGCCTCGGCGAACTTCTTCTCCTTCTGCTGGGTCCAATACACGGCGGCGTCGAGCTTTGCGCCGGAGAGCTTGGGCACGGTGAGGACGTTCAGGTCCAGGTCCTGGGACCGCAGAACGGCCCAAACCCTGGCCTGGAACGCCTTGTCCCGGACGCTCTCAAGGCAGGTGCGCAAGAAGGCGGGAAAGCCCCTCTGCCCGAACGCCTGGTCGGGACCGAAGGGAAAGCGGGTGGAGAACTGGATGGCGCCGCCGGAGACAACGACCAGACTCAGGCGTCCAGAGGTCATGCTCACGCCGAGGGTTGCGGACTTTCTGGCCTTGCCAAAGGTCAACGGGCGGTTCCAGATGGAGACCTTGGCCGGGGCGGTGGCGAAAAGGGCCGGGGACAGATCGTCCAGGGCGGAGTCTGGCCCCGCGCCGGGTGCGGCCTGGGCCGCCCTGTCCTGCGAGCCTTTTTTGGACGCAAAGGCTTCCCCGCTGCGAATGGACCTCAACAGATTCTCGGTGGAGGAGAGCCTTTCCTTGAGGTTCACGCCTGTCCCTGTGCCCTTGCCAGATCCTGTCCAAACCGCGCCAGGCAATGGCTGGCAGCCATCCGTGCCCGCAAGGGGCGCCCCCCTGCGGTCTGACAAAACGGTACTCTTTGGACGAAGACCTGACTATTTCTAAACTATTTGTAGTTTTCAAATGAGCATTAGAGTTATCTGCCGTGGCGTGTCAACCATATTCGGTTCGAAAAGGCTTGCGCAGCCCAAGTATTCCCACGCTTCCGCGAACACCCCGGGACAGGAAGAAGCGTTTACAGCGGACGTAAAGTCGGATAGAAATTTAACCGAAAAGGTGGAACAGGTCTGATTGTCGCAGGGGGAACGCATGAGCCAGACAAACATTCTGCTTGAATCCGGCACCAATGAGCTGGAGCTGGTGGAATTCTACATCGACGAGAAGGCCGACGCCGCAGGCAAGAAATACCGCGGCTACTACGGCGTCAACGTCGCCAAGGTCCTGGAGATCATCCGCCTGCCCTCGGTGACGCAGTTGCCGGAGATTCCGCACCCCTCGGTCATGGGCGCCTTCAACCTGCGCTCGCGCATCATCCCCCTGGTGGACCTGTCCCTGTGGCTGGGCAAGGGCGTTTCCGAGGTGGAGGAAAGCACCAAGGTCATTGTCAGCGAGTTCAACCGCATGATTTCGGCCTTCATGGTCTCCGGCGTCACGCGCATCCACCGCCTGAGCTGGACCCAGGTGGAGGCCCCGGGCAGGCACCTGAACGAGTACTCGGGCAACTCCGTCACCGGCGTGGTCCGCTTCGAGGACCGCATTCTGCTCGTGCTGGACATGGAGAAGATTTTGGCCGACCTGAACCCCGGCCTGGCCATGAAGATCGAGGAATCAGCCATGGCCTCCATCGAGGAGGCCAAAAAGCCCGCCAAGAAGGAGCACTTCCGCGCGCTCATCGCCGACGACTCCACATCCATCCGCCGCATGATCGGCACCATGCTGGAAAAGGCCGGGTTCGAGGTCACCCAGACCGTGAACGGCCAGGACGCCTGGGACACGCTGATGGACGTGAAGCGCCGCGCGGCCGAGGAGAACAAGCCGCTTGTCGAGTACCTGGACATCATGGTCTCGGACATCGAGATGCCGATCATGGACGGCCACAACCTGACCAAGCGCGTCAAGGAGGACCCGTTCCTCAAGGAGATGCCGGTGATCCTGTTCTCCTCGCTCATCACCGACCGCCTGCGCCACAAGGGCGAAAGCGTGGGGGCCGACGACCAGATCAGCAAGCCGAACATCACCGAGCTGACCACGCGCGCGTTTGAGCTCATCGCCAAGCACCAGAACATCGAGCTCTAGCGCCCGCGCCAAGCGCTAACGTGAAAGGCCGGAAGGATCGACTCCTCCCGGCCTTTTCGCATTTGAGACTGCCCGTCCGAATCTCTTGGGATTACCTCTGCGTTCTGAAGAAGAGCTTCAGTGCAGGGCCATACCTGAGCGCAGTGCCGCTTCCAGGCACGCTGGAGCTGCCCGCCTGCGGCCACCCCTTACGGCTCCCCGCATTGCAGAATCGGCACAGCGCCAGACGAACGCACTCAGAGCTCGGAGCGCGCTGTGGCGCCACTGTCGGCCCACTCGCCCCGCCCTACTCCTCCGGCTCCTTCACCCAGCCGCACTCCTTGTTCGGGCAGGCGATGTGCCGGCCCTTGGCCTTGGTGGTCTTTTCCACCAGCACAGGCGAGCCGCAGGCCGGGCACGGGCCGACCAGCGGGTGGTCCCAGAAGGCCTGGGTGCACTGCGGGTAGCGGCTGCACGAGAAAAAAACCTTGCCCCCGCGCGAGCTCTTCTCCACCAGTTCGCCGTCGCAGCCCTCCCTGGGGCAGGGCACGCCCGTGGGCAGCGGCTCGGTGTGCTTGCACTTGGGGTAGCCCGTGCAGGCGATGAACCGGCTGCCCTTGCGCGCGGTCTTGACCACCATGGGCTTGCCGCATTCCGGGCAGGTGCCTGCGGCGATGAGCTGCGGGGCGGCCAGAATCTCGATGACGCCCTCTTCGTTGCGCTTGAAGTTCTTGATGTTCTTGCACTTGGGGTAGCCGGAGCAGCCCAGGAACTGCTCCCGCGCGCCCCCGCCCCGACGCGGGGTCTTGACCGCAAAGGGCTTGCCGCACAGCTCGCAGGCGATGTCCGTAATCTCGTCGCGCGCCTTGTCGCTGGGCAAAATCCGGCCCTGCTCGTCGCGCGTGAACTCCTTGATGTTCTTGCATTCCGGGTAGCCGGAGCAGCCCAGGAATTCGCCCATCTTGCCGAACTTCACGTGCATGGGCTTGGCGCACAGGTCGCAGACAACGCCGGAGTCGATGGTGGCGCGCTCCATCTCGGCCCCGGCCTTGGCCAGGGCCGGAACGAAATCGGCCATGAACTCCTCGATGACCTCGGCCCAGGCGCGGGAGCCTGCGGCGATCTCGTCGAGCTTGCGCTCCATGCCTGCGGTGAAGCCGATGTCCATGAGCGTGGCGAAATGCGCCACCAGCTTGTCGCTGACCGTGGAGCCCAGCTCGGACGGGGCGAAGCGCTTCTCCTCCATGCTCACGTACTCGCGGTCCTGCAGGGTGCTGATGATGGCCGCGTAGGTGCTGGGGCGGCCAATGCCCTGCTCCTCCAGCGCCTTGACCAGGGTGGCCTCGGTGTAGCGCGGCGGCGGCTGGGTGAACTTCTGCTCGCTGGAAAGCTCCAGCAGCTTCAACATCTCGGCCACGGTCAGCTTGGGCAACTGTTCCGAACCATCCTCGACCACGGCGTCCGGGTCCGGCGCCTCCAGGCCCTGGACCTTCAAGAAGCCGGGGAACAGCAGGCGCTCGCCCTTGGCCCGCCACAGGGTCTTGCCGTTTTTCACCGTCACCGTGGTGTCGTGGAAGCGCGCGTCGCTCATCTGCGAGGCCACGAAGCGCCGCCAGATGAGCTGGTAGAGCTTGAACTGGTCCGCCGGAAGAAAGCTCTTCACCGCCTCCGGGGTCAGGGCCACGTCCACCGGGCGGCAGGCCTCGTGCGCGTCCTGGGCCCCGTCCTTGGTCTTGTGGACCTTGACCTTGGCGGGCGCGTACTTGTCGCCGTAACGCTCCAGGATGAACTCCCGCGCGGCGGTCTTGGCCTCGTCGGCGATGCGCACGGAGTCGGTGCGCATGTAGGTGATGAGCGCCACCGTGCCCTTATCGCCCAGCTCCACGCCCTCGTACAGCTTCTGGGCCGCGCCCATGGTCTTCTTGGCCGGAAAGCCCAGCGCCCGGTTGGCCACCTGCTGCAAGCTGGAGGTCGTAAACGGCGGCGGCGGGCTCTTGGCGCGCTCCTTCTCGTCCACCGCATCGACCTCGAAGGTCCCGGCGCGCACGGCCTTTTCCAGGGCCTCGGCCGCCTCGCGGCTGCCGATGTCCTTGAGCCCCGGGGCCACGGTCTTGGTCCCGATCTTCCAGAGGTCGGCCACGAAGGGCGGCGGATTGGCCCCCTCCAGCCTGGCCTTGAGCGCCCAGTGCTCCACGGGCTCAAAGGCGCGGCGCTCGCGCTCGCGGTCCACAATGAGCCTGAGCGCCACGGACTGCACGCGCCCGGCGCTGATGCCGCGCTTGACGTGCTTCCAGAGGATGGGCGAAATCTTGTAGCCCACCAGGCGGTCGAGCACTCTTCTGGCCTGCTGCGCGCCCACCAGGTCGGCGTTGATGGGGCGCGGGTTCTCCAGCGCCTCCTTGACCGCGCGGGCGGTGATCTCGTTGAACTGGATGCGGCTGACGTTGGTGTTCTGGCCCTTGATGAGCTCGGCCACGTGCCAGCCGATGGCCTCGCCCTCGCGGTCCGGGTCGGGCGCGAGGTAGACGTGGCCCGCTGCCTTGGCGGCCTTGCGCAGGCGGCCGACAACGTCCTCCTTGCCCTTGATGATCTCGTAGCGCGGCAGGTAGCCGTTTTGCTCGTCCAGGCCCATGTCGCCCTTGGGAAGATCGCGCACGTGGCCCACGGAGGCCTCCACGACATAGTCCTTGCCGAGGAATTTGCCGATGGTCTTCACCTTTGCGGGGGACTCAACGATGATGAGGTCTTTTGTCATGATGGGGCAGGCTATAGCCACCTGTCGACCGGATGGCAAGGGGCGGGGTGGGCAGATGGAGAACCCTGCCGCGCTGGCGCCTGCATCCTGCGGGACCGGCAATACGCCAAGCGCCATTGGCCGAGCACCTGCAACCGTTGGCGGAATGGTTGGTCCGCGCGGGCAAATGCTCATTGACCCTCCCCCCCATTTGCCTTATTTATGTAAGTATCAGCAAAGCGACTTTCGGGGGGGCGCGGAGATGGACAGAAAGTACACGTTTTCCTGGGATCTCATCGGTGATCTTGAACTGGGCCGCCCAAATCTTGGACCGACCATGCGCGTCGAGGTGTACCGGCTCATGCAGTTCACCCTGCGCGATGTGCTGGAGTCCAAATTCGGGACCCAGACGTCCGACGAAGTTTTCTACGCCGCCGGGAAACTCGCCGGAACGGAGTTCTACAAGGCCTTCTTCGGCCAGATCTCGGACTTCAACGAATTCGTGAAGGCCATGCAGACAACCCTGCGCGAGTTGGGCGTGGGCATTTTGCGCGTGGAGCAGGCGGACATGGCCAAGGGCGCCTTTGTGCTCACCGTGGCCGAGGACCTGGACTGCTCCGGCCTGCCGGAACTGGGCCACGGGGTCTGCGTCTACGACGAGGGCTTCCTCGCCGGACTCTTGGAGAGCTTCACCGGCGCACGCTACACGGTGAAGGAGGTGGACTGCTGGTGCACCGGCGGCCGCACCTGCCGGTTCACTGCGGAGCAACAATGATCCCAGACCAGACCAGTCAGACCAGCCCAGCCTTCGAGGCAGCGCCACCGGCACAGCCTGACTTGCAGCGCGTGCTCGCCGTGATTCAGGACGCGCTGAAGCTCGCAGCCCCGCCGCAAACGCCGCCGGACGACTTGGCCCATGTGCAGGGCCTGGCCCCTTTGTACGCGCTGATCATGGACCTGCGGCGCTTCCTCCTGGGGCTGAGCCAGGGCGACCTCCAGCAGCAGCTAAGCCAGAAGGGCTACCTGGCCGGCGTGCTGAAGAGCTTCCAGTCCAACCTAAGCCACCTGACCTGGCAGGCGCAGATGATCGCTGAGGGCGACTTCTCCCAGCGCGTGGACTTCCTGGGCGACTTCTCCCTGGCCTTCAACTCCATGGTCGCGCACCTGCGCAACTCCATTGAGGCCATCCACGAAAGTGAGGAACGCTACCGCTTCCTGGCCGAAAACTCGGCGGACATCATCTGGCGGATCGACGCGGACCACCGCTTCATTTACGCCAGCCCGGCCGACGAGCGCATGCGCGGCTTCAACCACAAGGAGATCCTGGGCCAGCCCGTCTGGAGCGCCATGCACCCGGACTTTGTGGCCCTCATGCAGGAGCGCTGCCAGGACTACCTGGGCGCCATCGCCGACGTGGCGGACCCCGCGCCCCTGCGCGTGGAGGTGCCGCTGCTGTGCAAGGACGGCGGCAGCGTCTGGGCCGAAATCCTGTCCAACCCCGTGCGCGGGAAAGACGGGAGCATCTGCGGCTTTCACCTTGTGGCCCGCGACATCAGCCTGCGCAAGCAGATGGAGGAGGAGCTGCAGCGCCTGGCCTCCACGGATTCGCTCACAGGCATCTGCAACCGCCGCTACTTCCTGCAACGGGCGCAGGTGGAGCTGCTGCGCAGCGAACGCTACGGGCTTTCCCTGGCGCTGCTCATGGTCGACATCGACAGGTTCAAGCGCGTCAACGACACCTTTGGCCACGCCATGGGCGATGAGGTGCTCAAGGCCGTGGTCGAGGCCTGCCGCCAGAACCTGCGCAAGGTCGACATCTTCGGCCGCCTGGGCGGAGAGGAGTTCGCCGCGCTGCTGCCGCAGACCGGCCAGGCCGGAGCCCAGACCATGGCCGAGCGCATGCGCCAGTCCGTGGCGGACATCGGGATACCGGCCCACGGCGACCCGATCCGCGTGACCATCAGCCTCGGCCTGGCCGAGCTGCGCCATGGCGAGAGCCTGGACGAACTCATGCGCCGGGCCGACGCCGCGCTCTACCAGGCCAAGGACGAGGGCCGCAACCGCACCTGCACCTTCGGTGCCCTGGAAGACGCCAAGGCCTAGCGCCAACACATCGCCGGGCCGCTGCCGTGGTCCACGCCCCCCTCCGCCACTTCGCCCTTGCCCAGGAATGCGCCGCTGGCCTTCCACGTTGCGAGAGACGCTATGCTGCTGGACCTTGTGAGGCCTTGTGCGGCCTTGTGTCGCGCCGGTGCAGGCCTTCGCCGCCCTTGCTCCGGTCGGCGGTCCGGTCGGCGGCCCGGTCGGCGGAGACCGGGGCGGGACTTGCGGCCCGGAGCGCAGGGGCATACATACACGGCAAAGCCAAGCACCCCAGGAGGTTTGACAATGAGCGGACATCCAACACAGAGCACGGCTACACAGGGCACGGCCACGCAGGACACGGCCACGCGCATCGGCTGGATCGGCACCGGAGTCATGGGGCTTTCCATGTGCGGGCACCTGCTGGCCGCAGGCCACCCGGTCACGGTGTTCAACCGCACCCGCGACAAGGCCAAACCCCTGCTGGAGCGCGGCGCAGTCTGGGCCGACAGCCCGCGCGCCGTGGCCCAGACCTCGGACGTGGTCTTCACCATCGTGGGCTTTCCGGAGGACGTGCGCCGCGTGTACCTGGAGGCCGACGGCGTGCTGGCGGGCCTGCGGCCCGGGGCCGTGGCCGTGGACATGACCACCACCAGCCCCAGCCTCTCCTCCGAGATTTTCAAGACCGCGCAGAAAAAAGGCGTGCACACCCTCGACGCCCCGGTCTCCGGCGGCGACATCGGCGCGAAGAACGCCGCCCTGTCGATCATGGTCGGCGGGGAGAAGAAGATCTTCGAGGAGGTCCTGCCCCTGTTCGAGCGCCTGGGCCGTATCATCGTGCACCAGGGACCGGCCGCGGCCGGGCAGCACGCCAAGATGTGCAACCAGATCGTCATCGCCGGGAGCATGATCGGCGTATGCGAGAGCCTGCTCTACGCCGTGGGCGCGGGCTTGAACCCCCAGACCATGCTCTCGTCCATCGCCAAGGGCGCGGCAGGCTGCTGGAGCCTGGAGAACCTGGCCCCGCGCATCCTCAAGGGCGACTTCGCGCCGGGCTTCATGATCGACCACTTCATCAAGGACATGGGCATCGCCCTGGAGGAGGCCGAACGCATGGGCCTGCGGCTGCCGGGGCTGGAACTAGTCAGCGGGCTCTACGACGAGGCCGCGCGCGCGGGCCACGGCCGCGACGGCACCCAGGCCCTGTTCCTGGCCTTGCAGAAACTTTCGGCCTGAAACCAGGAGGACCGACCATGGCGATCATGCAGCGCGCTGACCTGCAGTTTGCGGACACGTACACCTGGACCGCGTACAAGGACGACGACCCGAAGATCACCGGCGAGCCGGACAGCACCCTGTTCAACCGCAAGGAGGGGTGTCAGGTCCTGGCCGCGATCAACAGGTTCCTGGTGAAGTACAAGTTCCGGCAAAAGACCTCGGGCCAGAAGGTCGAGAGGCTGATCAAGAAGCACCTGCCCATCGCGCTCAAGAGCCAGAAGCACGTCGAGGACTGGCTGGTGGCCAACTGGGAAGAATACGACTAACGGGCCGGACTGCACGGATTGTTGGATGCGCCGGGCGTGGGGGGAACTCCGGGCCCGGCGCTTTTTGGGGCGACGGGTGTTCGAGCGGCTGGGCAAGGGCGCGGTGGTGAGGGCTTGCCCCAGCCGAGCCGTTGACGCGGCTGGCGCGACGTTATAACATGTGTGGCCACGGCGACACCATTCCGTGTCGCACAGACACTCTGGAGGCCTTATGCAGGCGGTGAAGCTCAGGAAGATCGGCAATTCCCTCGGGGTGGTCATCCCCAAGGAGGTGCTGGCGCGCATGAAGGTGGCCGAGGGCGAGACCCTGTACTTCACCGATGCGCCGGACGGCGGCGTGCGCCTGACTCCGCTGGATGAGTCCTTTGGCGAGGAGTTCGCCGCGCAGATGGCGCAGGCCGAAGCGGTCATGCGCACGGACCGGCACATCCTGCGCGAGCTGGCCAAGCGGTGAGCAGACCGGCGGGCCGTGCCCCGGCCTGGCGCTGGATTTTGCCTGCGACCGTGCTGGCCGTGCACGACGCGCAGATCGCGGACCACGGCGGGCTGCCGGGCCTGCGCGACCTGGGGCTGCTGGAAAGCGCCCTGGCGCGCCCGCAGAACCTGCTGGCCCACGCGCCTGACGTATCTGGCACAGCCGACACCACCGGCCTGTCCACAACACCCGACGTGTACGACCTCGCCGCAGCCTATGCCTACGGCCTGGCGCGCAACCACGCCTTCCACGACGGCAACAAGCGCACGGCCTATGTGGTGGCGCGGCTGTTCCTCATCCTGCACGGCCATGACCTGCGCGCCCCGGACGTGGAGCGGGTGCTGGTGTTCGAGCGGTTGGGCAAGGGCGAGGTGGGGGAGCGGGAGCTGGCGGGGTGGATGCGGGGGTGAGGGGGCTGTCTTTTGGTATAGATTCCTTGCATTTTATCTGAGCGTTATGTATTGATGCAGTAAATTCACTTGGACATGCCAACAACCACTCGCAAGGAGGGCTCATGGAATTTCAAGCTCGCCTCCAGGAACTTGCAGAGGAAATCCGCCAAGCAAAAGACCATGTACAAACCGAAGAAGCTACTAAGAACGCTTTCGTTCTCCCTTTTTTGCAAGCTTTTGGGTATGATGTATTCAACCCCACCGAAGTCGTGCCTGAATTTGTGGCTGACGTCGGCTTGAAGAAAGGAGAAAAAGTTGATTTTGCCATCTTCCGCGAAGGCCAGATGGTGATGCTTATTGAATGTAAACATTGCGGAAGTGCGCTGGACCCTGGAAAATGCAGCCAGCTTATGCGCTACTTCAACACAACTCCTAGCGCTCGCATCAGCATCCTTACCGACGGAGTGCGCTACCTGTTCTTTACAGATGCTGACAATACTCCAAACATCATGGACACACGACCGTTCATGGAGTTTGATATACTCAACCCTGATGAATCGCTTATCCCAGAGCTGAGGAAGCTAACAAAGTCAAAGTGGGACGTTGATGCTGCCATGTCTGCGGCTGCCGATTTAAAATACATGCGCGCCATTAAATCAGTCTTATCAAATGAACTCCAAAACCCATCCGATGAATTAGTACGGCTCTGTGCCAAGAGAGTGTACACAGGAAGCTTGACCGCCAAAGTCCTTGAAATTTTCACTACCCGCGTCAAGCGTGCATACCAGCAGCTCATCAACGAACAGATCAACGAGCGCCTTAAGTCAGCGATGGTTGAAACACCGCAGCCAACAGCCACTGAGACTCAACCACAAGCAGGTGATGCAGCGCTAGACGCAAGCGGCCCCAAGATCATTACGACTGAAGATGAGATCGAAGGCTACCACATTGTGAAGTCGATATTGCGTCGCACAGTTGATCCAAAACGCATCGTCATGCGCGACACCCAAAGCTATTGCAGTGTGCTTCTGGACGACATCAACCGCAAGCCTATCTGTCGAATGCATTTTAACGGGAAGCAAAAGTACTTGGGTCTGTTCAAAGCTGACAAGAGCGAGGAGCGTGTACCCATCGCTAGCGTTGACGATATTTACGGATTCGCAGACCGTCTGAAAGAAACGGTGGTAGCCTATGATTCTGCTGGAACTGGAACAAAAGCTTAAGACTACGAACCCATCCCCCCACAAAAAAGCCCCCGCACCATCACCGGCGCGGGGGCTTCATCGTTTCCTGTCGCTTCTGACTTACGCCAGCGCTTCCGCCGGGGTGATGGCCGGGATGGACAGGGCCTCGCCCACGGCCAGGCAGGTGAGCTGGCCCTTGTGGGTGTTCAGCCCCAGCGCCAGGGCCGGGTCCGCGCGCAGGGCGTCCAGCCCCTTGTCCGCCAGGCGCAGGGCATAGGGCAGGGTCTGGTTGACCAGGGCAAACGTGCTGGTGCGCGGCACAGCGCCGGGCATGTTGGCCACGCCATAGTGCACCACCCCATCCACCACGTAGGTCGGGTTGTCGTGCGTGGTGGCGTGGATGGTCTCCACGCAGCCGCCCTGGTCCACGGCCACGTCCACGATGACCGCGCCCTCGCGCATGGTGCCGATCATCTCGCGGGTCACCAGGTGCGGGGCCTTGGCCCCGGGCACCAGCACCGCGCCGATGACTAGGTCGGCCTCCCTCAAGGCCGCGCGAAGATTCGGCTCGCTGCTGGTCATGGTCACGATGCGCGAGCTGAAGATGTCGTCCAGGTACTGCATGCGGGCGTGGTTCACGTCGAACACGGTGACGCGCGCGCCCAGGCCCACGGCGATCTTGGCCGCATTGGTGCCGACAACGCCGCCGCCGATGATGGCCACGTTGGCAGGCGCAACGCCCGGAACGCCGCCCAGCAGCATGCCGCGCCCGCCCTGGGACTTTTCCAGCGCGTGCGCGCCCACCTGCGGGGCCATGCGGCCCGCCACTTCGCTCATGGGCAGCAAAAGCGGGAGGGAGCGGTCAGCCAGCTGCACGGTCTCATAGGCCACGCCCGTGGTGCCGGAGGCGAGAAGCGCCCTGGTCTGCGCGTCGTCCGCCGCCAGGTGCAGGTAGGTGAAGAGCAAAAGGTCGCTTCGCAGGAAGCGGTACTCCGCAGCCATGGGCTCCTTGACCTTGATGACCATCTGCGCGCCCCAGGCCTCGCTGGCCAAGGGCACGATCTTCGCGCCCGCAGCCATGTACTCGTCGTCGGCCAGGCCGCTGCCCACGCCCGCGCCCTGCTGCACCAGCACGGTGTGCCCGCGCCGGACCAACGTCTCCACCGCGCCGGGGGTCATGGACACGCGGTTCTCCAGCGTCTTGATCTCCTTGGGGATTCCGATGATCATGGCTCTACCTCGTTTTTTGTTGGGGTGTTTTCGGCAAACCAGGTGCGCGCGCCCCTGGGCAGGGGAATCCACTTGCGCCGCGCCTTCATGACCACAAAGGACTCGCTGGAGGCGATGCCGCCCACGCCGGACAGGTCGCGGTCCAGAAAATCGTACAGCCCGGAGACATCGTCGCTGAGCACGATCTCCACCAGGATATCAAAGCGCCCGGTGACCACGGCGGCCCAGTTCACGTCGGGCAGGGCGGCGATCTCGGTGAGCTTCTTGTCCAGCTGCATGTGGCTCATGAGCTTGATGCCCACCAGGGCCACGGTGAGCCCCTTGACCTGGAAAGGGTCCACCAGCCCGGCCACGCGCAGCAGGCCCTGGGCGATGAGGCTTTTCATGCGCGTGCGGATGGTGGGCGCGGTGACGCCCAGGCGCTCGGCCAATTCACCCGCGCTGGCCTGACCGTCCTCGGCCAGGGCGGCCATGATGCGCCGGTCCGCCACATCAACATTTTTTCTCATACGCGCATCCTTGTGCAATATTTTTTCCATTTCGAAAATATGCAAGCCGAAAATATTCCATTTGCGCAATTCCTGTCAAGTGGCCGGGGCCATTTTCTGCGCGCGGCCCGCAGCCCACGCCTTGTGGGAAGCTTTGGCTTGGTGTAGCATGCGCCAAACCTCTGGTCCAAAACGCCCTGTCCCCAGTCAGGAGGCTTGCCTTGGCGTCCGAAGTCCGTCTGCTCTCCGTGGCCGAGATCGCCCGCAAACTGGGCGTGCCCGAGTCCACCGTGCACTACTGGAAGAACCGCTTCGCCCAGCACCTGCCCAGCCAGGGCTCCGGCAGGCAGAAGCGCTTCCGGGTCGAGGCCGTGGAGGTGTTCCGGGTCATCGCCGAGATGTTCAGCCTGGGCCACAGCACCCAGGATGTCATGGAGACCCTGGGCAAGCGCTTTCCGCACACCGCCATGCTCGACGGCGACGACATGGACCCGGGTCCATTCAACGGCGGCGGCGCGCCCTTCAGCCGCCGCGATGGAGAACAGCCCCCAGCCCTGACCGACGCCGCCCTGCGCATGGCTGCGGCCATGGGCCAGGAAATGGGCCGCGAGCTGGGCCGGGAAATGGGCCGCAGCATCGCCCAGGGCCTGCGCAGGCTGGGCGGCCAGACCCAGGGGGCTGAGGGATCAGACGGTCAAAATGACGGACAAGACCAGCCCGCCCTGCCCGGCCTGGACAGCGAACAGCTGGAGGCCATCCGCGCCGTGGTGGACCAGAGCTGCTCCCGCCTGGACGCGCAAAGCGGCGAGGTGGCGCGCATGTCCGAGGAGAACCTGCTGCTCAAGTCCAAGCTCGCGATCCTGGAGACCGAGCTGGTGCGCCTGCGCAAGGACCGCCGCGAGATGGAGAAGTACCTCCTTGACAAGATAAAAAGCATGTCTACTTAAAGTTCCGACAGGGGACGCCACACCCCCTGTCACAGGCCCTTCTCCTCCATCTGCCCTGCCAAGGCCCCGCCGCAAGTGGGGCCTTGTGCGGTGGGGCGCCAACGGAGCGCCCGCCGGGACGTCAGCCTGACCGTCAGCCGGACCAGAACCGCCATGCCTGCGAGACCCAGGGCCAGAGCTGGAAAGCCTCCGGCGGGGCAGGCCGGAAAAGCCCTCGGCAGAGAACAAAACGTCGTCCGCAGGACGGCCCGGACACCAGACAAGACACCAGCGCAGACTACCGTTCTGCCAACCGACCCCCAGCAAGGAGACCGCAGATGACTGCACAAGCCACATACGAGTTCAAGGCCGAGATCAAACAGCTCCTCGACATCCTCGTGCACTCCCTCTACACTGAGCGCGAAATCTTCCTGCGCGAGCTCGTGTCCAACGCCTCCGACGCCCTGGACAAGCTGCGCATCACCGCTGCCGCGCCCAAATCCAGCGGAGCGGGCGAGGGCGAGACCGACGAGGCCAATGAAACCGACGACGCCCCGCTGGAGATCCGCATCGAGGCCGACAAGGACGCCAAGACCCTGACCATCGCCGACAACGGCATCGGCATGACCGAGGCCGAGCTGGTGGAGAACATCGGCACCATCGCCCATTCCGGCTCGGCCAGCTTCCTGCGGGCCCTCAAGGAATCCGGCGGCCCCAATGGACAGACGGCAGACGGCATCATCGGCCGCTTCGGCGTGGGCTTCTACTCCGTGTACATGGTGGCCCAAAGCGTGCGCATCACCACCCGCAGCCACCGCGAGGACGCCCAGCCCGTGGAGTGGATCTCCGACGGCCAGGGATCGTACACCATCCGCGAGCTCACCGGGACCGAGGCCCTGGCCGTGCCGCGCGGCACCAAGATCGAACTGACCCTGAAGGACGACCAGGCCGCAGAGTTCACCGAGCCCGACGACCTGCGCCAGGTCATCCGCAAGCACTCCAACTTCATCGGCTTCCCCATCCTGGTGGGCGGGGAGCGCGCCAACACCGTGCCCGCCCTGTGGCGCGAGCCCAAGTTCCAGATCACCAAGGACCAGTACAAGGAGTTCTACACCTTCCTGACCTACGACCACGACGAGCCGCTGGACACCCTGCACCTGTCCGTGGACGCGCCCGTGCAGTTCAACGCGCTCTGCTTCATCCCCAAGAAGAGCAAGGACTTCATGGGCTTCGACCGCGAGGATTGGGGTCTGGACCTCTACGTGCGCCGCGTGCTCATCCAGCGCCAGAACAAGGACCTGATCCCGCAGCACCTGATGTTCGTGCGCGGCGTGGTCGACACCGAAGACCTGCCGCTCAACATCAGCCGCGAGACGTTGCAGGACAACCTGCTCATCCGCAAGATCAACACCACCCTGGCCAAGCAGGTGCTGGCCCACCTGGCCAAAATGGCCGAGGACAAGGACCGCTACGCCGAATTCTGGCGCGAGCACTCCCGCGTGTTCAAGGCCGGGTACATGGACTTCGCCAACCGCGAGGCCTTTGCCGGGCTGTTGCGCTTCAACTCCAGCTCCAGCGCGGACGCGGGCGAGCTGGTGTCCTTTGACGACTACATCTCCCGCGCCAAGCCGGACCAGAAGAAGATCTACTTCGCCTACGGCCCCAGCCGCGAGGCGCTGAAGCTCAACCCGCACCTGGAGATCTTCCGCAAGAAGGGCGTGGAGGTGCTCTACCTCTTCGAGCCCATCGACGAGTTCGTCATGGACGCCCTGCGCGCGCACAAGGACTTCGCCCTGACCCCGGCCGAAATGGCCAAGCCCGAAGACCTGGCCAGCCTGCCCGACGTGGACGCCGCCAACGCGACCGACAACGCCGACCAGGCCGCGCCCGAAATGGACGCGCTCGACGCGCTCTTCGCCCGGTTCAAGACCGTGCTGGGCGACGCCGTGACCGAGGTGCGCGCCTCGGCCCGGCTCACCGGCAGCCCCTGCTGTCTGATGAACCCCGACGGCCACACAACATCCAGCATGGACAAGATCATGCGCTCCATGAGCCACGACAACTCCGTGCCCAAAAAGGTGCTGGAGCTGAACCCCAAGCACGAGCTCATCCGCAACCTGGCCGCGCTGAACCAGGCCGACCCGGCAGACCCCTTCGTGGAACAGGCCGCGCGCCAGCTCTTCGAGTCCGCCCTGCTGCTCGAAGGCTACCTCACCGACCCGCACGCGCTCGTGGGCCGCATCCAAGACCTGCTGGCCAAGTCCAGCGGCTGGTACGCCAAAGCCAAGTAAGAGAAGAGAATATGCTCCGCAGGCCGGGGGGACGTTGTCCCCCCGAACCCCCTGCATACGCCGAAAGGGCTGTTTCAGGCAGGAGCCTGAAACAGCCCTTTCGGCTTTGTCGGGTCAGGAGAGAACGGCTCTTGGCTTTTCGTCTCCGCTTCAAAAGGGGCCAACCGCGCGCGGAGTTCTGAGGGTCTTCCCTCGGAACTCCGCGCGCATTGCCAGGGCCAGCCAAGCCAACGCGCCAGCCAAGTCCACCCCCGGCCTAAGGCCCTATGGGGGGTCCGGGGGCCTCAGGCCCCAGGCCGCCAGAGGCATATTCTCTTCTCTTACGCCAAGGTTTCTCCGGCCTCGCGCATGAGTTTCGCTATCTCCAGCTTGTGCGGGCAGGCGGCCTCGGCGCGGCTGTAGTCTGCGGCGGCCAGGCGCTGGCGCACGGTCAACGGGCAGCTCGGCGAAGAGTTCGCGTCCCAGGCCGGGCTCGGCGTACTGGCGGTGGTACATGAGTCCGCGCATGACATCGCGCACGGGCAGGCCGCCGGTGGCGTTCTGGCAGATATCTGCGCAGCCTGCGCAGTAGCCGCCGGTTTCGGCGCAGGCCAGGGCGTACAGCGAGCCGGTTTCGGCGGCGCTCAGCGCGGTCTTGTCGCGCGCGGCGGCCACATTGGCGGCCAGGATGGCCAGGCTCGGCATCTGCGAGCAGACGCTGGCGATGTCCTTGTTTTCCCACACGGCCTTGAGCCGGGCCTGCTTTTCGGTGAAGCCGCGCTTCAGGAACTGGTCGGCGACTTTCAGTTCGGCCTCGCTGGGGCTGGTGGCCGGGCCCATGCCCTGGGTCTTCATGGCCACCAGGCCGATGCCCGCCTTGACGCAGGCGGCCAGGGCGGCCTGCATGGCGGGCTTGTGCATCACGTGGATGTTGTAAGTGAACATGAGGACGTCGAGGTTGGCTGCCGGGCCGCCCTCCTTGGCCGCAGCCAGCAGCAGGTCCTCCATGTTGGAGTGCGTGCTGAAGCCGAAGTGGCGCATCTTCCCGGCCTTTTTCATGTCTGCGGCCCAGGCGCGGATCATGGACGTCAGCGGGGACATGCTGTCGATGCCATGCACGAAGAAGGCGTCGACGTAGCTGGTGTTCAGCCGGGCCAGGGACTTCTCGAAGCGTTCCGGGAAGGTGTCCAGTCCTTCGCGCGGGGTCAGCTTGGTCACCAGGAAGATGTCCTTGCGCCGGGCCGGATTCTTGGCCAGGAAGCGGCCGTAGCCCTCCTCGGACTGGCCCCGGCCATAATACTCGGCGGTGTCCCAGTAGGTCACGCCCCAGTCCAGGGCCTTGTGCAGCAGGAGCTGGTTGTTGATGGTGTCGAACATGCCGCCGAGCGCCAGGGACGGCACCTGCACGCCGGTCTTGCCCAGGGTGCGCAGGGGCATGACGCCTGGGGTCTCGGCGGCAGCGGCCAGGGCCGGGGCCGCACCCCCGGCGACGGTGAGGGCGGCTGCGCCCAGGCCCAGGGTCTTGAGGAAATTCCTGCGGGACAGACCGGGGTGCGGATTCTCGTTGGACATGGCGCGCCTCCTTTGGCGTGGTGTTGTCAGACGTGTTGTCAGACCAGCATGCGCCCCGGGCCGGAGCGCGATTCGTTCTCATAACTGACGCGGACGCCGCGCAGGCCGGCGATGGGGCACTCGTGTTCGCAGACGCCGCAACCGATGCAGCGCGCGGCGTCGAGGTAGGGCTTTTGCAGGCGCACCAGGACCTCCACGACGCTGCCGGGGGCTGTGCGCCAGCCCTGCCCGGGCTGTGGCTCGGCGTCGAGGGTGAAGGTCTGGCCCTGCCCGGTCCAGGTGGCGGCGTTGATGCGCCGCAGGCCCGCCTCCGGGCTGTTCATGGGCACCAGGCCAGCCGGACGCAGAAAGTAGTCGCCGCTGCCCAGGTTCACCGTGGGCTTTGGCAGGCCGGTCAGGCCCAGCCTGGCGCCCTGCGCGCCGGTCAATTGGGCCTGGCCGAAGCGGATGGGCTCGAAGGTGGTGCGCGTGTGGATGGCCTTGGGCGAGACCGGGCACAGCTCCTGGCAGACCAGGCAGGGCCGCTCCATGGCCCAGGGCAGGCAGCGCGAGCGGTCGAAAAAGGCCGTGCCCAGGCGCACCGGGCCCTTGGCCGCGAACTTGCCCTGGCCCAGCTTTTCGTCGAGCGTCAGCGGGCGGATGGCCGCCGTGGGGCAGACGTTGCCGCAGGCGATGGTACAGCTCATCCGCGGTAGGATGGCAAGGTATCCGCTGG
>Ga0114951_10001235_pt1 | contig 32410 bp, 15 predicted proteins | sample AM7aDNAmetaG_FD_88677 | JGI IMG/M metagenome (GOLD analysis project Ga0114951, IMG submission 88677) | Freshwater microbial communities from Finland to study Microbial Dark Matter (Phase II) - AM7a DNA metaG | ecosystem: Environmental > Aquatic > Freshwater > Lake | place: Finland: Lake Alinen... | reverse complement strand
GGGGGTGGGGGGGGGGGGGGGGCGGGGTCTGGCTTGCGGCATCGCTGCGTTGCAGACTGCGGTTTGCGTTGAGGCATCACCTATAAAGATTGTGCGCCTTTGCGCGGTAATTATCTGCAGTCAGTGTTTCGATTAAGTTATTTAGTTTCGGTCATTCATAAATATTGGCATTTTTTATCAATTCTGCGTATGGCTATGCCCTTTGCATGAATGTAAGTGGTCTTCAGGTGGATGGAAGGGCGCTGGGATTAGTTGGTTGCTTTTGTCTAAAGCCGGAGGATCTTGAGACACCGAAGGTCACTTCTGCGAAGCCAATACGGTGTTTGGATAGTAATGAGACAGGATGTCGCGGAAGTTTGCGCCGGATGCAGCCATGCCCACTGCGCCGAATTGGCATAGCCCCACACTATGGCCGATGCTGTGGCCTTCCAATTGCCAGTCTGAGCCGTCGGCCGCGGCCGTGAAGTTGCTGCCTGGGATCGCGCTCCATCCCCAGTGGCGCGCCTCGACGATCCTTTGGTGTTCGTCGCCCGGCTTTGGCGGCTGGCCGCTTTTGCCAATCCTGCTTCGCCACGTGAACGGATGCTGCTGGCACCATGCGCAGGGCACCGCGTAGTAGGGATAACCTTCTCCGGGCTCCATGCCGATATTGCGGAGGCTGCGGGTATGGCCGCCGCAACGACTGGAGTACATGGCCGCGAGAGGCCTGCCACGATCCTCGATGACGAGCCCCGCGGTGGCCTGCACGGCTCTGGAGACACGACTGGTGGAAAGTGGCGGCGACTTGAGGAACTGACAATGGGTGGAGTCGCAGAAGTCGAAGTCGCGGTGCCTGGCGCCACCGGCCAGGAAGGAACGGGATGCAATGGCTTGCGCCTTGAGTGCCTCGATGGGTGCGTTTTCGTCCATCTCAGAAGCCACGATTGAGGCTACCGCCAATTCGCGATCCATGGAGGCAACGGCCAACAGTTCGCCGTCGCGGGCTTCGATGGTGAGACGAGCGAAATAGGCGCGATGGAATCTGCCGGGAACGGTGAGCCGAAATGCAACAGCCCCGCCATCCCTGGCGGTGGCCGTCCAACTTGGGGCGGACCGGAGGCCGGCAAGGACGCGGTTGCCCTGGGCGCGGAGGAGTAGCTGGCGTTGACCAGGCTCGCCATTGAGCACGAACAGCGAAGGGTTCGCGGCCTCAGTTTCCGCCACGACGATTACCTGGCTGCCGGCCTGTTCCAGTTCCAGCTTTGCGGGATGGAACAAGCTCAACACGCCGACGCGAACGTCTTGTTGCGCATGCGCCACCGACGCGACCAAGAGCAAGAGAGCGAATGGCAGGGGGGACCAAATCGAGGCGCGTGAAATATGGCGTGCTGGCTGGATCATGGCTGAACCGCTTGCTGGCCAACTCCGAGGGAGCGGAGCATGGCGGCGGCCACCTTTGCGCTTTCTGCGCCGGTTACGCCATGGACACGCACCAACAGCAAGAGCCGAGGCTGCGCAGAAGGGTACACGACTACGGTAAAGCCGTCCGCTGACGCTTGAGGCAAGTGGGAGCACACCGCGGTTCCGGTTTTGGCGAGGGCAGTGGATTCGCCCAGTGCGGAATCGACTTCGCGCGCGGTGCCACGAGCCGCCGAGGCCATCATGCCCTTGACGATTCTGCCCTGGCTGATGGACTGCTGCTCTTTCACAAGTGCGAGGTAAGCTTTGGTCAGCGCCATGGGCGTTTCTTTCCAAGCGGAGCCCAATCCCACGAGGCTCTCATCTGCTGCATCTGGAGCAGGCCCGGTGAGTCCGTAGCGGGCAAATGTCAGTGCTGCACGCTCGCGATCCAATCCTGCGGCAAGCGCAAGAAAGTAGGCATTGCAGGATTGCGCAATCGCCTTCTCGATATCGATGGGCCCATGCCCTGCCGGGAGCCAGCAACGAGTGGATGTGCCCAAGCAACGCACGGTTGGAAATTGGTTACCGTGCTGCTCGCCATAGGCAACAGCGAGGAAGGGTTTGACCAGAGAGCCGGGGGAGATGGGGTGTTGCGAGGGCCATCGCTCGGCTAGTACGGCTCCCGATGCATCCACTAACAGGTAGGAAATATTCTTGCCGGCGAAGTTCCGCTCGATGACTGCTTTTGCTTCTTGAGAAAACTGCGTTTCAGGCGCGGCTTGAGCTGGTGCTGGAGATGCGACGGAGAGGAGCAGCGCGGCTGCCCATGCCGCACATCGCGCGGCCCGCGCAGCCGCGGCAAGGCTGAATGGCAGAGAAGATATTGCTCCGGCCCATATTGATCCGGCCCTTAAATAGTGTGCAGGCTTCCCACCCATTTCGCGATAAGACCTGCGAAATGGATGGGGCACGGTGCTTGTATTTGAGGGCCGGATCAATAAAGAGCGATGGGCCTTCCCACTCTTGCGCCAGAACAAAAGCGCAAGAATGGGGCACGGAGCTGCAATATTTAAGGGCCAGATCAATCGTGGACCCATTGATACGTAACCGTCTGAGTTACTTTCGCACCCTGATCTCTCTCTTCGATTCGCTCGGACTCGACTTTGGAGAAGACACGGCTGAGGCTTGCCGCATCGCCGGAGAAGAAGGCCGGAGTCTGCCCGCCAGCGGCAGTTCCCTGCTCGTCCGGTCGCCCGTGATGTCCGGCCAGATCAAGTTGCGCCATCAAGCGGCGATAGTTGTTGCGCTCCTGGGTGTGATGGAAGACGGCAGCATAGGTGAGATTGGCATTCTCCCCGGCAGGAGCGGCTTTCTGCCGGCGCGCAAGCATGTGCTCGAGCAAAAGCGCGTCGTTGGCCAGAATCAATTGCTTGCCCTTAACGGAGAGAAAGAGGGGCACCGCACCATCGAGGGCCAGATACTCTTGCGCCGAGACTGAACCCTTTTCTGAACTGGACCGCTTCTCCCACTGCAGGCCGCTTCTTCCGGTGGTCAAGCCGGGCAGAAGCGCCGAGGCGAGCGCCTCGCAGACGGCATTCCGATCCCAGTCCTGCGATGCGGAGAGGACCAAGGCTGCTTGTGTGGAGACGAAGACGCCGTCGCGAGGAGCGCGCGTGGAATACACGGCGAGAGAAGCCTCAGGCGGCTGCTGGAGCAGCAGCGCGCGCAGGGAGGCGTAGGAGTCCGACTGCTTGACCGCAACCGGAGCCTGATCGATGATCACGTCGAGTTGTGCCGCGGTGCCGGCGTTCCCGATGGCAACGGCCGGGGGCGCGCTGGTGTACGAGTCTGCCACTGGCTGCGGCCGCGCCTCGAGCAAATCCTCACGCAAGGTCCGGAGGACGGCCTCCGAGCTTGGAGCGGCTTGAGCTGCATAGAATGCCGCGTCGTCGGGTGCGAGCGCGGAGAGACCGTTTACATCGCCCGCGTGTTGAGCGGGGAGCCCGGCGCGGCGCACCAGTACGCGCTCTTCGCGATAACTCTGACTGGTTCGATACAAGTCGCTCACGGCCGAGGCGTACTGCTTCATGTCAGTGATATTGCGCTGAACCCAGTAGCTGCGGAAATAAGGCGTGCGGACAATCGTCTCAAGATCGAGAACCATGCGCAGATCTCCACGCTCCGCGGGCGCCTGCTTGACGGCTTCGGCAAACCAACCCTCACTGGCGAGACTATGCGAAGCGGCTCCGGCGAGGCGGTCAAGTACGCCGGCCACCAAGTCCTCGCGTGTGGCGAGGATGAGCCAGCCGTCTCTGACGGCAAAGGCCGCAACGCGCGACGACTGCGCATCCTTGTGCACATAGAACGGAGTGCCGGCCTCTGAGCGCTGCTCGAACTTGGCGCGTATCTGCCACAACGGAGTGTTCTCTATGTCGCGCTGCTCGAGGCGCGTGACGTAAACAAATTCAAGGTTGCCGATGTCGTATAGACCGAGGCAACTCTCTTTGCCGGCCACCTTTTCAAGCAGGCTACTGTCGGCTTGAAGTCCGGCGGCGGCCGAGAATTCGTCCTGCGCCTGGGAGAGACGCGCGAAGAGGCGCGAGGTGCTGAAAGCCACATGGTTATCGCTTGAAAGCCACGCGCGCTTCTCCACTGAGGTATTCCAATCGTGCAACATAGAGCCAAAGTCGCGGGCCTCTATCGACAGTAGCGCGCCCTCGGGGAGCATGGTTTGCAACTCAGGCTTTGGCTTGGTCAACTGCTCCAATGCGCCCACGGCAAACACAACACCGCAGGCAAGGAGTACGCTCAGCGAGATCCAGAGGCGTCGTTTCATTCCGCATCCCCCTCGTTCGTGGCCGCCTTCCTGGAAGTGAAGGGCATGCCCGGCAGCAATCTTGGGCGCACAACCCGATCCTGATCCAACTCGGCATGGATTTTGGGTGCGCGCGATTCGTTTTCGAGTGTAAGGGCCACATCCGTCTCCAGACGCTTCCGCTCTTCTTCGAGAGCATGCCGTCGCGCAGAGTCTGTCTCTGAGCCGACTGATCTTTGCACGAGTTGCAATGCCTCATCGGGTTCATGGCGCTTTTGATAGGCGCGAACAGCAAACCATGTCAGCCTGGACGCGCTTTCGAGATTTAATGTCGACAGCGCAGGTATCTTCTGCTGGCCAACGTAGCCCTCACTATGGAACGAATCGTACCCTTGCGCATAGCGCTGTCCGTAGAAGGTTCCGCCATTTTCAAGCATCGGTTCAGTCGCAACCAATGCGCTGGCATCGAGGCCTGCCACAAAAGCAGCGGACACATAATCGAGCCGCAACTCCGCGTTCATGGGAGCGGCGGCAATCGCGGCGCGCAAAAGACGCTCGCGTGTTTTGTTGTCGGGCGCGCAGGCTGCCGCAGCCATGCGAGCGTCCACGAAGAAGGGCTTGTTGGCGTCGCTCTCACTGGGGCAGCCAGCGCGCATGAGCAAGTCCAGTTCGGTACTGCGGGTTGCGGTGCTTGGCGCGGCGTGGCCCTTCAGAGCTTTAGCCGCGGCAAGCCGTTCAGAGTACTTCGCCTTTGGATCGGCGGCCACGAAGGCCAACGCTTCGAGCGCTTGCGGCGTTGGAGATTTGGTAGCCAAGATGGCGACCGAGAGCCTGACTTTGTAAGTTGCATTCCAGGGGAATGCCTCCGCTAAAGGCTGAAGGAACTGGAGCGCTTCAGCATTGCGGCCTCGCATTTCAAGAAGGCTGGCTGCCGAGTCCGCATCGGCATAGGGGCTGGCGCTGATGAGCGTGAGCCGCTTGAGCAGGGCCATGGCCGCGGATGTATTGCCTTCATCGAGATCGATGGCGGCGAGGCCCAGGAAATTGGGTGCGGTGAGTTCCCTTGCATCGAGAGCGCGCTCATAGATAAAGCGCATCACGATCCGCCGGGAAGACTCTGTCAAGAGGAAGGTGGAGTTCTGGATGTCGTTGGATGCGGGAGCGACGTCGGAGCGCTTCTTCCACTGCTCGATCAACTGCGGCAGATGGCCTTCCGCCTCGGCCAAACGCAATTCCGCGCCGAGCCACTGATTAGACTTTCGCTTTTGTTCGGGAATACGCGCGAGTTCCGCGCGGGCCTCGGGGAGCTTCTTTTCATCGAGAAGCGCGGAGACGAAGCTGGACTCTTCTGACTCAAGGTAATAGTTGATTTCGCTTGGGTTGGCCTCAGACTTCCGGCGTTCCAACTCGACGATGCGCGCGAGAAGCTGGCTCCGCTGACCATCAAAAATCCATTTGCTCTGCTCGACTGAAATGAGCAAGCCGGACGGATTGCCGGCGGCTGTCGCGATCTCCAACAGCCACTCCATTTTGTTGCCGTGGGCTTTGTAGCCTGCTTCCAAAAGCGGCTCGGCACGATACGTGCCGTTGCGCGCGAGATAGATGCGTAGCATTGCATCCACTTGCTGATTGATCGCCGCGTATTGCCCATGTGCAGCGGCATCAGCCAATACCTGCGCGAAGTCGCCCCAGAAGGTCTCGGGGACGTGGCGCGCATCCATCTCCGCGGCCAGGCGCGTGACGGCGAGCTGCCATGCGGCCAGCGCTTCGGACTGATGGCCCTGCTTCCATTCAAGCGCCGCGATGCTGTCCAACACGGCGGGCTGATCGCTCTTGAGGTCGAGCGAATGGTGGTAGTCGGACAGCGCGGCCTCAGCCCTGCCGGCCTGTGCAGAATAGTCCGCAAGCTGCGTATAGGCGCTGGCGCTTTCGGGAGTGTGTTCAAGCTCCGACTCCAGATAGCCCTCCGCCAGCGGGTCTTTGTCGCCATCAAGATACTCACCGAATCTCGACCCGTAGTAGAACCAGACCTCGCCTGCGAGTTGCTCATCGCGATTGACCGGGTGCGCGATGCGTTCGGCGATGGTTGCCTAGCCATCGAGCGCGCCGGCAAAGCTTTCGCGTACCTGGGGAGTGTGTTCGCGCAGATACAAACCGGCGAGTGCGGTGTAGGCCTTCTTCCATACCGGAGGCTGGCCGCCGGACCGCGCGGCGATCCCCGCGAAGGCGAGATCGGGCTTGGCGTTCGCCAACAAGAACTGCGCCGCTGCGTCTCCGGCTGTCTTCCGGGAACTCGCATAGCCGGCGGCTCTCTGCACTAGTTCCCGCGGCCGGGCGGCTAACAACAATTTGTAGTAGTGCGGATCCTTGCTACCCCCGGAACTAATCGACGCCAGCTTATCGAGGATGCGGAGTTCGGACTCGGTATCTCCAACGGCACGATAGACCTCGGCCGCCTCAGACAAAACCGATGCTCTCTGGCGGGGTGGAACAGAGGCAGCAAAGGCTTCTATCTTCGGCCCAGTTCCCTCGAGTTGAACACGCTTTCTCTGCAGTTGCAGCCAATCATTCAATTCGTGGTGAGCAGAATTGCCGCTCTGTTCAGTGAACTCCCAGAGCATGCTCGCTTCCATATCGATAAGGCCTGCGTCCTGCATCGCGGGCAAATAAACTTCGCGCAGTTCGCTCCCATTGGCGGCTGCGATACGCTTGGTTTGCAACCACGCAGCGAAGGCCACTTTCTCCTCTGGAGTGCCATACTCGCCGGTGACCGCGGCCATGGCTCGGAGGGCCTGGGCAAACCCGGACTTGGCTTGCGCGGTGCGCTCGCCTACACGTTGCTTGCGCCAGTCCTCATTGGTGATGGCGCTGAATCCTTGCTTTACGACCTGCTGTGCCACCACGCTCAGAGTGAGGCTTTCGGCCTGTTGGCGGGCGACAGCGAGGCGGGAGAAGGCAGCGTCCGTCTGCCGCAGTCGCGCCATGATCCGCGCGTAGATTACCGCGCCGGAATGATTACCCTGGTCGGCCAGCAATTCCGGACCGGCCGTATCCACACCTTGCTCAGCAAACCGTCGGGCTTCGTCGAGTAACCCCCACTGCTCCAGCCGCGTGGCTACTTCAAAGTAGTTGGCAGGTTTCACCGGACGACCGGCAATCCAAGCCTCTTCAAGCGCCTTGACCGCATCGGCGTTGCGGCCTTGCCGTGCGCGCGCTTCGGCTGCCTTCATCATCCATTGCGGATCGTGGTAACTCAGTTTGTATAGCTGCTCGAAATCGGAAACCGCATCATCGAGGCGATGGAGACGCTCTTCCAAATCCGCTTTCGACTCGTACAGATCCTTCTGCTCGGGACGCACACGGATCGCTTTGCCGTAAGCCTCGATTGCAGAGGGATAATCTTCAAGAGCCGTCTGAAGCCTGGCGAGAACTATGCTCCAGCGAGCGTCACGCGGGGATGCATCGACGGTCTTGCGATAGAAACCGAGCAGCCTGTCGCTTTGTGCGTGAGCACCCGCAACCAATGCGGCTTCTTGAGCCAGAGGTGCGTCTCCGGGGTAAGCGTTGATCAACTCGATGTACTGATCTGTAGCATCGCTCCAGTTGGCGAGAAGCGTGGCTGCGGCGATTGCGCCACGCCGTAACTGCGCCAGGCGCGCTGTCTTTTCAGTGCGATCCAGAGCCGCGGCTTGAACAGCGGCCAGTTCCGCACGATAGAAGGACGCCAGGCCGGCCTGATCGCCGGAGCGCGCATAGTTATCCGCCAACGCCGCCTCGATCTCAGCATTCAGTGGCTTCTGCGTGAGGAGCGGCTCCAGAATCTTCTTTGCATGCGCGTACTCGCTCAACTCCGTGAGCTTTCGCGCGGCTTCAAGCTGCAGCTTTTGTTTTAGGTCGAGATAGGCGGCCTCCGCCGCGTCAAGCAGCACGGTGACAGCCTGCGGCTTGCGTTCATGCTCCCAATCGAAATCGACTGTTGCCCGCACAACGCCGAGTATTTTGCCGTGCTGACGATAGATGGAATCGACTTCCGATGCGGCCGCCGGCGGATTTTGCAGCTGAAGGAGTGCGACCAATTGATAGCGCAATTCGAGGTTGTGCACGGGGTCGGATGTGAGGGCAATCTGCCGGCCCAGGGCCAGCTGTTCCACCTCAGGCAAGTTATGCCCGCGTGCAGCCTCAGTGAGCTTGTCGAGTACGTCAAACGAATCTGTTTGCGCGATGGCCTGCTTCAACTCCCGTGCCATATCCCGATTTCGACGCTGGGCATCGAGTATGCGCACGCGCAATTCAACGGCGGCGCTGGTGGGCGCCGGCGATTGGAGCAAGCCTGCGGATTCGGCTTCAACCGCGGCGCGCAAGTCGGGTCTGCGGGCAAGCGTTAGAAGCCGGGTGCGGCTCTCTTCCGAGGGTTGATCTCCAAGCGATCCGGCTACATATTCCTTGATGGCGCCGGTGGGATTGCCCTGGCTCTCCTCGATGGCTCCGGCCTGATAGGCGAACAGAGCAGGGGTTGCCAGACGCTCGCGCGCATTGCGCAGTTGGGTTGATGCGGAGGCAAAATCGAAGTAATCCCAAAACACGGTGGCCGATTGCAGATAACCGTCGGCATTGCCGGGATGCACCTGGGCCATGCGGGTCCAGAAGGGGGCCGCCTCCGCCATGCGCCCGCGATCCGCGTAGATGTCCCCGATGCGCGCGAGGGTTTCCAAATCGTCCGGCTTGGCGCTGAGCAACCGCTTCTCGATTGCGACGGCCTTGTCAGTATCTTCGGGATGGAAGTAGGCGAGCGAGCGATAAAGCGACGAAGCCTGCCGGCCCAGCGCCGCGTCGGCAGGATACTCGGCCGCCAAAGCGTCGGCGGCATCCACCGCCTGTTCAAAATGCGATTGCCACAGGCAAGACTCGAGCCAGAACCGCTCTGCAGCGGGGTTGGTTTGCGCGAGGGCGGCCCAGTCCGCTTTATCGATCTGCGGCGCCTGCTGGCGGAGCGCATCAAGTTGCGCATCAAGACGGCCGCTGCTGCTGAGCATTTCAAATAACTGGTCGCGCAGTTCGGGAGACTCCGCCCAGTGTTGCCACAACAGGCTTTCGACTTCAGAAGACTGGCGGCGCATGTGGTAATGGGCCAGCAAATTGTGAACAAATGTCAGATCGTGCGGAAACCGGTCGTGGGCATAGCGATTCACCTCAAGGGCGAGCGTGGCGTCCGGCGCTGGAGCCTCGCGCAGATAGGCTTCCAATTGGGTTCCGGAAAAGATTGCGGCAACTTTGCGCGAGAGTGCAGAGTAATCCACCGCGCGCCTTTCACGCAGATAGAAGCGCGCAAGCTTGGCATACCAGCCGGTGCCGAAGCTGGTGTCCTGGAACTGTTCGATGGCGCGTTGATAAATCTCTTCCTGATGAGCGTTCAGATGGTTCTGCTCAAGGAAGCTCGCCAGCTTTTCATAAAGGCCGGGGTCTTGTGGATTGCGATCAAGCTCCCCGCGCAGCACCTGGAGAGCATCTGGCAACTTCTGCATCGCAACCAGGCGAGAGAGATAGCGGTCCAGGACTTGGGCGTATTGACCAGACCGCGCGCCACCCGCAGTTTGCACTTCTGTTTGTCTGCTGGCCTCGCCGGCGACAGGCTTGCTGTACGCGGTTCCCGCCTGGCCGAGTGGAACGCCATCGGCCCTGGCCGCGAGTTCCTGCAAGAGGCCACGGTAGAGGGCGAACTCCTTCTCGGCCTGGTTGGTGCGGCTGTAGACGTCACCTACCGCCAAAGCAATTTCGACCTTGCGCGCATCGTTTGGAAACTGCGCGAGAAACACCGTGCCTTCGCGAATGACGGCATCGTTCTCGCCGTAGGCGGCATAAGCGTACATCAGGCGGGCATGCAAGTCCGCGCGCTCTGGAGCGGCAGGGAATCTGCGGTCAATCACTGCGAGCAACTCGGCGGCCCTGGCACGATGGAAGTAAGGCGCGGCGAGCTGATCCTGGCTGGAATACTCCGAATCCGGCCCCTGCGAATTGAGCAAGAGCGAGAGGATGCCATTTAAATATCCGGGCCCGCGATCCATGGTGGCGATATTTTTATAGAGCGCGAGGTTGCCAGCGCCAACTCTTAGAGGCTGCTCCGGAGCGGTGAGGAGAATGCGCGTGAGCCCAGCGAGCCCCTTCTGTTCCGCATCGGAGTTATTCTTGCTTGCCGCCAGGGAATAGTAGTAACGCGCGGCCTGGGGAAAGTCCTGCGCATTCTCGAGCAGGCGTCCGAAAGTATAGAGTTCATCCGCAGTCCACGCGGCTCCGCGCTCGTCTTTGCGCTCGCGGTACTGAGTGAGCACGGCTTTGGCTGCCTCAGGCTCACCCTGCTGCTGAAAGATGTAAAAGAGTTTGGCCGCGTCCTTGAGAGCATCGGCTCCACCCTCCGGCCGGGACGCGAGCCGCGCCCGCAGCGCATCGCGCGTCTTGAGTGTCTGGTGGCCGCTGGACAACAACTCGTAATAACTCTTGACCAACTCCGCCGGCCAGAGGGGCTCGAAGGTCTGATCGAATACAGCGAGGCCGTCTTTTGCTGAACCGCGGGTGGCTGCCAGTTCCGCCTCGGCCCTGACGGGGAACAGCGCGTCGCCGGGCAGCGCCTTCCGATAGCGATCAATCAAAGCGGATGTGGCGGCAAAGTCCTTTCCTGCCAGGTGGAAGGATAACTCGCGTTCGTAGACCGCCCTTTCGGCGGGATAACTCCGCTCCCAGCCTGCGTATTCCCGCTGAGCGGTTGCGCGGCCGAGGGCAAAGCGGTCTACTACGCCCAAAGCACGCTCCCAAGCTTTCCACGACTGCCTGGACTCAGCCGCCGCCCAACGTTCGCACGGGCTAGCGGCGGTTTGACCAACCGATTCGAGGGCTGCGAGTTCCTCCTGAGGCTTCAACCGGCGCTCGTAGAAGTCCGCCAGGTCCAGATTCGCTGCGGCCTTGTCGTCAGCCTTTTCGGCCCAACTCTTCCAGTCGCGCTCGGCCGCATCAAAATCAAGCGCCTGCTCGTCTTCCATAGCCATCAACGAGTAGAGCGCCGCGCTGTTCTTGCTGGTGTTGAGGAGCGAAGTCAACTCTGGGCGGGTCTCGCGCGGCGATCGGCGGTAGAGGGCCTCGCCCGCGGGCAGCATCATGAGCCGATAGAGCGCCTTCTCCACGCCCGATCCGGATTCGGCATTTTCAAGCCACTGGGCAATTCCGTTGCCGGCCCCCAGCAGCAATCCTGGGCTTTGCCAATAGATCAACGAGCCGAATGCGCCCAGAGTTGTGGCGGCGACACAGGCAACAAAGCTGGCTCTGCGCAGGCGTTTCCGGATGCGTAGAGGCCAGACGCGAGAATGGAGCGCCGCCAACTCCGCGGTGCACTTGCAGGCTTTTTGAACGCGCTCAGGGAACCACTTCAATTCGCACCTCCGCGCTGCCCAGATTGTGCGCCATATCCTCTGCGGTAACAGCCAGCATATACACGCCGGGAGGCAATGCCGGCGGCAGGTTAATCTGACCGATGCTCGCCGCTTGCTCGCGATCCCAGTGGAGACTCACCGGGGCCAGGCCTTCCAAACGCGCGGTGAGGGTTCGAGTGCTTTCCGATGCACTGACCCGGAGCGGAATAGTCTCGCCGGTTCGGTAACGGGCGCGATCGAGACGAACCTTCACCGTGGGGGGAGTGGAGGCGATGACAAAATTCTTCGACTCCCGATATACCTGGCCGTTGGTATCGCGAAGCACGAGCCGGACGGAGTAGCTGCCGTCCTTCATATCCGTGGGCGCGAGAAAGCGCGTTTGCCAGACATCCTCTCCGGGCAGATAACGCAGGGGCTTCTCAAGGCCGAAGGGAAAAAGCGCGATCACAGAGACGATTGCCTTGTCAGTATGCACACGCAAAACCGGGTCGCCCGGACGAATTACGCGGGGACGCAAAAGTGCCCTGGGAGCGGCCAGAAACGAGGTGTAGGGCGTGACGAATTTGTATCTGCGCGCCAGCCGGATCACTTCGTTGATGGCGGCGTCGGTTTCTCCATCGCGCTCAATCTGCTCCAACAGAGCTTGCACGCGCGCACCGGCCCACAACCGGGGTAGCTGATCGTGTTCGAGATCCTGCACGGGGAGGTCGGCTTTGCCCTCGGCTTTGAATGCTCTGCCATCCTGCTGGCCATCCACGCGAAAGCTTACATTCTTCTGTGGCCTGGAATACTGGCCCACCCAGCGCGCCTCGCCGCCGTCAAAGACCGCATCCTCCAACGGATACACTTTGTCCACGCCGGCTTTGGGCGGAATGGTAAGGCGCAGATCACCGATCGGATTTCTACCGACCTTGCCGAGAAAAGACGCCAACTTGAAGTCAACCGGCTCGGTGGAGAGCACCTGCTCCATGACCCCGCCATTGCGGCTGAGCATGCGCAGGAGCGGGAGGTTGGCATCGTCGCCCACTGCAAACACGTCTGTCTTTGGCCGGCGGTCGGCGGGAATCTGCTTCCACTTTTCTGTGTACCACGCCGATAACTTGCCGGACTGAATGAGCCCGCGCGTAGCTTCTCCATCGGTGAGCAAAACCAAGGCGGTTCCCTGCCCTTCCGCGGGAGCCGAGCCGGGAGTTGATTGTGGCGCGCTGAATTGCGCGAGCCCCGCTTCTAGAGCTTTCTGCAAATCCGTTCCACCGCGCAAGTGGCTCTGCCGCAGCCAGTCGATTGCCGCTTTTGCGCTGGCCAGATCAGCCTTGACAGGAGCAGGCTTGAAGCTCTCGACCCTGGTGTTGTAGAGCAACAGGTTGAATTTGTCTTCGGGGCCGAGGCTTTCAAGCAATTTGGCGGCTGCCGCATAGCTGCGTTCGAGCTTCTCCCACTGCATGGAAAGCGATGTGTCCATCAACACGATCACGGTTCGACTGCCTGCAGGGCCGGCTTGCGCGCCGGTTGGAGATGGAACAGACAATTGCGCCAGCGTCTCAAAGAAGCCCGGCGCCGGCTGCGCGCTCGACTGAGGCTTCTGCTTGTCTTTCTGCTTGGCGGGGGTATCGCTCGGAGGGGCGGTCTCAGGATCGATTCCGACGCCAACCATAGCAACTGGATTTGGATCGCGGAATGCGATGACTTCAAGGGCGCTTGCCTGCTCGTTGACCGTCCAGGCTGTGGCAAAGTCCTCGGCCAAGTCGATGTTGGCCGCATCTGCCGAGCCGCGGATGGTGTGCTCGTCCTGCTGCTCGATGTGAAACGGCAGAAGCTTGCCCTGCAAGGCGAAGTCCTTCATGCGCCCGGCTGAGTGCAACTCAAAACGGATGGAGAGCTTTTTCACTTTTTGGACGGCATACGCATCGGGCTTAAGGGGCAAGAGGAAGTAACTTTTACGTGCCGATACGGGGATGTGTTCGTGGTACTCGATCTCGAGGCGTTTGGTGCCGTAAGCAGGAATGGGAACGATGTGCGCGCTGAAGAGTGAACTTCTCCGCGCATCATCCGCCGAGTGTTCGCCCTGTTCGAGCAGGCCGGGATCGATGGCCTGGCTCTTCAACTCCTGATAGATGGCTTTTGCCCGCTTGCGCTCAAGAATCACGGCGGGAATGCGGACCGGACCATCCCATACGGCGAAGTCGGAGACGGTGGTTCCGCCGGGCAAAGCAAAGAGGTAATTGCCCTCCTGCGGTGAGCCGGTGTGGTTGGTGAAGACCTGGCGTACCCAGACGCGGGCGTCTCCGTTGTCCACGTGAATCTCGACCTGCATCTCGGTCAGGGAAAGGATGGAAGGGTCAGGCGCTTGCTTATCAGTGGGCACAAGCACGCCGCTGTCCGCATAAGCCGCTATCCGCATTGCCAAGACGATCACCAATGCCCAATTTGCCCGTCTCATCGCATTCCTCATTGCAGCTTGTCTTCCGAGATTTTTACGAGGCCGTTTTCTGTGCCAACGTACACAATGCCATCATGCACAGCCAGCGCCGTGACATTCAAAGACGGCAATCCCGCGGTTACCGTCTTCCATCGAGTCCCGCTTGCATCGCCCACCATCAGGCCCTGGCCCAGGGTGCCGGCCAACACCACGCGCCCATCGGACACCATGGCGGTGGGATTCACGACCATCCCTATGCGGGTCGCATCGGTTGAAGTGACGCTGCCATCGGCTGCCAGCCTCAAAACACCTGCGCCATAAGTGCCGACCAGCCAATCGCTGCCGACCGCGGTGAGGCCGGTGATCCAGTTGTGTTTCAAACCCGAAGTAGACGTGTTGAGATTCCTGCGGACCTGGCCGCCAGAGAGCAGCGAGAGTCCGCCCAGAGTGCCGGCGACCAACTGGTCTCCACTGACGCCCAAGGCGTATACGTGATTGTTTACCAGGCCCTGAAAGGCATAGATGCTGTGTGCGCCGCCGGCATCCAGAAATGTAATCCCCGCCGGAGTGGCCAGGGCCATGCCGTCGCCGTAAAGCGCCACATCCGTCACATGATTGGCAATCAATCCGGCATCGCGTGCGAGCACCTGCTTCTGATGCCCTTCGTGGTCGAACATGACCAACCCATTCGCAGTGGCTACCGCCACGACGCCGCGCCGGGGATCTTCTACAATTCGATTCACGCAGAATACATGCTCGTTTTCGACATGCTGAACCTTTCCGCCGAGCGCGGACAGAATGTCGAGGCCGCTGTCGAAGTAACCCACCCAGAGCCGCCCATCGGAGGCCACCATCAACGCAGAGATATCCCTGCCTGTGAGTTGGGACCCGCCCCCGCCAAGTACGCGACGCCATTCGTCACCGGATTCCTGCTGAAGCAAGCCGTCGCTGGCGAGCGCATAGCTGGTCTCACCCACTCTCAGAAACTGTTTGATGGTCAGTGCTGTTGTTCCGCTGCTTTGGGCGCTGGCTGCTGATCCTGTTTTGGAGTCGCCTGGAATTGCGCTTATCCGAGCCACAATAGGTCGCCTTGCTTTGACGTCGTTGTCCGGACCAGACAGGGGCACGCGCGTTATACCGGTTTCGACCTGACCGACAAGCAGCGTATTCCCATCTGTTGAAAGCGCGTGAGCGTATCTGCCCTTCGCCAGAATGCGGACGATTTTACCGTCTCGCATCTCCGCAACCCCAACTGGTGTACCGATGTAGGCTCTCGCCGCAGGCTTTCCCGCTTCGCCCAGGACGATCTGCTCGACGCGGCGGTCCGGCAAGCCCTGATCCTCACTGATGCGTTCGGTTTGTCCACCATGCCAATAGAGCAGCCCGTCGTTCAAGGTGCCGACCCACAATTCGGCTTCAGTGCCTGCGAGAGCCGTCACATAGACATTGCTGGTTGTGGTGTGGAATCTCTTGAGGGTCTTGCCGTCATAGATCAGAAGCCCAAGCTTGGCGGTGCCGATCAGCAGCAGGCCGGACGAAAGCGGCAGCAGGGCGGTAACGGTGCGTGCCTCAGCCAGACTGGCGCGGATCTGCCGGAATTGCTGGCCATCGAAGGCGAGGACACCCTCCCCGGAGGTTGCAATCAACAATTCCGGTTGCCGCGAGCCAGCCATCATGCCTACCACCAACTGACCTAAAGGAGCGGCGGGCAGGTCCATACCGGTGCGATAGATATGTTCCTGGGTTCCATCGGCGGCGTAAGCGTAGAGGGCTGCCGGACCAGCCAAGTAGATTTGCCCCTGGAACACGGCCGCGCTTTCATATATGGCTGGCGTGGTAATCCCCTCGAAGCCGGGGTTCGGCTGCGCTACGAGTGCTCGGACTTCCAGGCCAAGCAGTTCCCGTTGCGCGGCTTCGCGACTTGAGCCGACCATAGTCCGCTCGACGCGCCAGGCAACGATCCCGAATGTACCTAAACATACGAGGGCAACCGCGATTGCACTGACCGTCACACTCCGCCGCTGAAGTTTCATGGTGAATTCTCTGTTCCAGGCAGGATCGCACTGAAGATACCGCAGATGAGGCTCAAACGCAAACACCGCGCACCAAATAGAAGATGCGGCAGGTAGAGGAAGGAGTCTTCCTGCTCGCACTGCGTCATTCGTGACAAGATCGCGGTTCGGAAGCGAACCGCGCAACGAAGACGGACGCAGGGAGCACGAATTATACTGACCGGAGCCAATGGCCCTTCGCCCCAATCCGCAAGTTCTCCCAAAACCGTCTCGACGATGCGCCACAGGAGAGATGACGTGAGCGCCGTTTCCGGTCCGATCTGGAAGACCTTGGTCTTCGCGTTCATCTTGATTTCCCAAGCCCAGTTCTGCCGATTCGTAAATGCTCTACAGGGCGCAAGACCTTCGAATCGGAGGGCGGCACAATCTGCACCTGCTCAAAGCGTCGCCCGCGTTTCAGCGCCTGACTCCTCGTCCCAGGGAGGAATTACTTTCGAGGACGTGATCTTGGCCTCCGGCATCAAGTTTCAACTGAAGAACAGCGTAAGTCCGCAAAGATATTCGATTGAGACGATGCTGGGCGGGATGGCCCTGTTCGATTACAACAACGATGGCTTGCTGGATATCTTCTTTACGAATGGCGCGGCCATTCCCTCCCTTGACAAATCCGACCCGAGTTATTGGAACCGCCTTTATCGCAACAACGGTGATGGAACTTTTACCGACGTGACTGAGCAGGCGGGTGTAAAGGGAGTTGGTTATTCGATGGGAGTGGCCGCCGGCGATTATGACAACGACGGCTTTGTGGACCTCTATGTTGCGGGCGTGAACCGGAACCAACTCTTGCATAACAACGGCGACGGAACCTTTACCGATGTTACCGATAAGGCCGGAGCTAGCGGGCGGACTGCAGGTGGCGGCAAACCATGGGCGGTGGCGGCAGGATGGTTCGACTATAACAACGACGGCCTTCTCGATCTTTTGGTGATCAACTATCTCGACTACGACATTGCAAATTGCAAGTTATGCTCGATCGACGGCATCAGCACTTATTGCGCCCCTGGCAATTTCAAAGGAACCGCTAACATCCTTTACCGCAATAACGGGAACGGAACGTTTACCGACGTGTCGGAATCTTCGCATATAGGGCAGTACGCGGGCAAAGGCATGGGGCTGGCCTTTGCCGACTATGATAACGATGGATTTAGCGACGTATTTGTCTCGAACGACACCTTTCCCAACTTTTTGCTGCATAACAACGGCGATGGAACTTTCACAGATGTTGCGTTGGAGACGGGGGTTGCGTACAGGTCGAATGGCAGTGTGGTTGCGGGCATGGGGGCGGACTTTCGCGATTTGAACAACGACGGGCTTGCCGATATCTTTCACACCGCGATGTTCGGCAACACTTTTCCGATCTACAAGAACGCCGGCAAGGATTTTGAGGATGTGACCGAGGTCTCGGGAATGACGGCGTTCAGCCGCCGGATGACGGCGTGGGGTACGGGCGCATTCGATTTCGACAACGACGGCTGGAAGGACCTGTTTACCGCGGGCGGCGCAATCCTCGACAACGAATTGGAGGTACTCCATCGGCCTGCCTTGATTCCGAACGGATTGCTGCGCAACGACAAGAACTTCACATTTACCGACGTAAGCTCGACGGCCGGCGCAGCATTTCTAGAGCCCCGCAACCACCGTGGAGCGGCGTTCGGCGATATCAATAACGACGGAAAGATAGATGTGGTGGTGAGTACGCTGAATGACAAGTCTCAACTTTTTATGAACCGAACTGCGGACGGTAACCACTGGATCATACTGAAGCTCGTGGGGACTAAAGATAACCGTGACGGACTGGGCACAAAGATCAAAATTACAACTTCTGAAGGTGTGCAATTCAACCAGGCTACAACTGCCGTGGGTTACAGTTCGTCGAGCGACAAACGCGTTCATTTTGGCTTAGGCAAGGCGACGGTGATCGACAAGATCGAACTTTCGTGGCCCACCGGCGTCAAGCAGGTTCTGACCAACGTGAAGATCGACCAGATACTTACGGTTGTTGAGGGCCGTTGACTTCATTGCTCGCCGGCGCATGGCGCGTTACTTAGGGAGCCTCCGATTAAGTCGATGCCCTGATAGAGATGCGGCAGGGGCTAAAGCCCTCGTTAAATTTGCAGTATTTGCGGCACGGCGACCCAGAGGGTACCCCGGCCGCGCCTTTTCAAAACATCTACTTAGTCAGGCTATTTCGGCCGTACCGCTTCTTCGAGCGGCTCTTCCACATTCATGATCCGATCCACGGCAGGGCGTTCAATGCGCTGGAGAATTCCGCTTGGCCAGCGGATCTCGACCTGATCCAGCGCAGTCTCAGCACCAAGGCCGAAATGGACCCGGCGATCGCTTGAGGACATGAACCCGGCGCTGGTGGTCACGTGGTTGTAAAGGGCTCGACCCGAGGCGGTGGTCACTTTGATGGTGGCGCCGATGGCGCTGCGATTGCTCTTGTGCCCGCGCAAGTCAAACATGATCCAGTGATTTCCGGACAACGCACTATTCATGAGAATGCGCGGCCGCTCGCCAAGAGAAGTTACAACCAGGTCCATGAATCCGTCATTGTTCAGGTCAACAAAGGCCGAGCCACGCTGGAAGCCGACGAATTCAAAATCGGGACCCATTTTGCCGGTCACATCGACTAGCGTCTTGCCTCCAACATTCTCAAACATGGTGTCATGCTGCCGGGCAGTGGCACTGAGGTTGTCGACATCTCCATTGGCGGAATAAATGTCTTTCCACCCATCGTTGTTATAGTCGATGAACCCAATACTCCATCCGGAGAGATTGCGGCTGAGCGTACCCAAACGCGATGACCATGTGACATCAGTAAACGACTTTCCTCCCTCATTTCGCTGCAGCCCGAAGACCTGTCCCGCAAGGTCGTTATAGACGATGTCTACCCAGCCGTCATTGTCAAAGTCCTTTGCGTCCGAGCCCATTCCGGAGACGGAGGCTCCCTGCGCGTTGTAGGCAACCTCGAATTCGATGCCACTCTCCTTGAAGATCCCATTGCCCTGATTGATGAACAGGAAATTAGGTTCAGTGTCGTTGGCGATGAAGATGTCCATCAGCCCGTCCCTGTTGAAGTCGGCAATGGATATCCCCATCCCCTTGCCCAGGGCTTTTCCAATAGCGGACGCCTCGGTCACGTCCTCAAAGCGACCCTTGCCCAGATTGTGATAGAGCCTCGATGAAACGCTCTTGTAGATAGTTGGACTGCAGTATTCCTCCTTGGCTGGCGCCATGAAACACTGCTGGTCAGTCTTTGGAGTCCATGTGGTGTAGTTGGTCACAATCAGGTCAAGCAAACCGTCGTTATCGTAATCAAACCAGGCAGCTCCAACACTTAGAACGTTTTCCGGTTTGTGTTCCAGTCCTGAACCTGATGTGACGTCAGTGAAAGTGCCGTCGCCATTGTTGTGGTAGAGAGTATTCGTCCCGGCATTGCAGATGAAGATATCCTCGTTGCCGTCGTTGTCGTAGTCGGCCACAGCCACGCCAAAACTGAAGCCGAGGTCCGCGCCATGAAGGCCGGCCTTTTCTGTCACGTCTTCAAAAGTGCCGTCGCCCTTGTTACGGAGCAGGCAGTTATAGAAAGCGGGCGTAGTCTTGCGGAGCTCCGGCAATTTAGCGCCGTTGGTGAAGAACAAGTCCATCTTGCCGTCGTTGTCATAATCGATGGCGGCCACACCTCCGCACATTGGCTGGGGAAAGTACTTTCGCCCATTAAAGTCGTTGTTTGACTTGTAAGAGAAGGACGATTTGGCGGCAACATTAGTGAACCAGAAAGGGTCTTTGTTTGGCCGGGCTGAATTTGATCGCTGAGTACTGGAATCGGGTTTGGCAGCCGCAACCTGGAGAGGGGGGACTCCAAGTGGTTGGTTGAGCCATGCGGATAGGACCGGGCGCACTCCAAAAGCGGGAAGGCTGGCGGCGAGAGCGGAAAGGAGTGATCTGCGGGTCAGTATGGGCATAGTTGTGGAAAACGGGCGGATTTAGGTTTTGGCTGAGGTGCCGAGCTGTTAATTGAGCGATTTGGAGATTCTAGTCCGGTGAACGATACTAGTGTAAATGCGGAGCGCCATAGATTCTGTAAGTTATTGAAATATAAGATAGATACCATCTTTTTCTGAAACACCGTGAAACAAATGAATCGGTAGACAGTATTAGGCCGAGCGAACTGTAAACAAATATCAGGTGGTGAAGTGTTAAAAACTCGTTGACAGCAGTCTAGAGACTCATCTAGCCTCAATGCGAAGTTGGTCGAGCTTTCCCTGTGTAATTGCGCGAAACCATTGACAACGTTTTCAGGTTGATGTCCGAAAAGAACGAAGCATTTAAATGGACGCAATCGGTCATTCAGTTCCTGTTTCCCTTTAGCTTGAACAATTTCGACCGGCCTTATTCGGTTTGATGCTGACGGTGTGTCTTGGTCAATGAGCCAAGCAGATTCGTCGTGTATAGTCGTTGGGCGGTCAGAAAGAACATCAGTAACAGAACGGAAGGGAAATGTTCCCGGCAGCGGTCTCTGGAAATACGACAAATCCAGCAGGAAGGCCGTTGTGAATCGCGAATGAGCGCAATCCGATGCAGAGTGCCGAGGAATCCGTATCGAGGCTCTGCCAAGGCAAAACTCCCTCAAGAGAGGGCAAACAAGACAGTTAAAACGATTTCAAGGAGGCAGAATGACAAATAGAGTATCAAAGACATCGGGGTGCCTTTTACTGGCGCTCTTTGCTTTGTTTCTTTTGTCCGTAGGCAATCGAGGTTATGGTCAGGACATCAACGCCACACTTAGCGGCACGGTGACAGATCCGAGCGGCGCAGTCATTCCGGGCGCCAAGCTCACACTGGTGAACGAAGCTACCAGCTTCCAATCCACCTACGTTTCCGATGCGGCCGGAGAGTACAGCTTCGGCAACCTTCCACCAGGCAAATATGACCTGACAGTTTCAGCGGTTGGCTTCAAGGCCGTTAGTCAGAAAGGTATTGAACTGCTGGTGGCCCAGCGCGGGCACTCAGATATTCACCTTTCGCTCGGCCAGGCCGATCAGACAATCGAAGTCAGTGCAGATACTTCACTGATCAATTTCGAAACGCAGACCCTTGAAGGCGGCGTCAGCCCCGAAACTCTACAAGCGTTTCCGCTGGTAGTTGGTGGCGCCCCTCGTTCCTCAGTAGCCGTTGCGACGATGATGCCGGGCGTTACCTCTGCCGGCGGCAACAACGCCTTTAACGCACGCATCAACGGCGGTATCATCACCGGTGACGAAGCGATCGTCGACGGTGTGACCACGTCGGAAGGCTACATGAACCAGTCGGGCATGGTTGCTTTGCAGACCGACTTCGGCATGTCCCCCGACATCACCTCCGAAGTGCACATCCTTACGGCGAACTACGACGCGCAGTACGGCAACACCACCTCCGGTCAGCTGATCATTCAGACCAAGAGCGGCACTGAGCAATTCCATGGCGGCGGATACGAATACATCCGCAACGACTTCTTCAACGCCATCCAATACGGCAACTCGAAGCGTCCGCCGGACAAGGAAAACGACTACGGCGCCTATGTCGGCGGACCCTGGTATGTTCCGGGATTCCACGGAGCCAATTCAAAATTCAAGGGATACTTCTATTTCAACTGGGAAGGCTTCAAGGATCACGGCGGCTCGGTGGCGGCGAAGGATACGATCGCTTCAACCAACGCCCGCACCGGAAACTTCAGCGGCTGGGCGACCCAGTTGTGGTACCCGAACGATCCAGCCAAGTATGGCGCGCTTGCTGGGCAGAAGGTAGATGCATCCAATCTGGGACATAACGTGATCGATCCCAAGTTCGAGGACTCGATTGCCAAGGCCTGGATGGCAGCTTTGCCGACGCCGACCAGCAGTGGCGAACTGAACAACTACTACGTTCCCAAGTCCGGACAGGGCTCGCTGACGAACAGCGAAAATGTGTATTTCGCCCGCGCCGATCTCAACATCGGGGCTAAGGATCACCTCTACTACACCTACTGGTGGCAGTATGCAGGCGTCAACGCGCAAAGCGACCTTCCTATCGCGCTGTCGAACGCCGGTCCGGCCAATCCGGAAAACGCTCCGATTCAGCGCTTCAACTGGGAACATACGTTGAACAGCAAGATGACCAACCACTTCAGCATTGGTTATCTCAACCGCAACGAAGGTTACTACCAGCTTGACGGGAAGTCCACGCTGCCCAAGGTTGCCGGCGTTGCCAGCAACGAGGACATGCCGACGATGGCCTTCTCGAACTACACGCAGTTGGGCACCTCTTCGCCAGCCAGTTCGGCGCACTCCGTGACCACTCGTGGCACCTATGGCCTGAACGATGTCTTCACTGCTCTCTTCGGCAAGCACACATTGAAGGCCGGATTCGAGTGGAAGAAGGCCGGGACCAGCATCCATAACGGCGGCAACCGCGGCGGCACGTTCAATTTCGCGCAGGACACAACAGGCAACACCGCAACCGGCGACACCGGCGACGACATGGCCTCGTTCTTTCTGGGCGCGGTTTCGTCTGCCTCGACCAACTACTACAACGTGGCTGCGTCGTACCCGCGCCAGTATGGCTACGCGGCTCACTTCGGCGACGAGTGGCGCGTAAGCCCCAAACTGATTGCCAACCTCAGCGTACGCTGGGATTACATCACTCCGTTTGCCGAGAAGTTTGGCAACCTGTCGTTCTTCGATCCGAATGGAGCGAACCCCGGCGCTATTAGCTCGATAACTGGCAAGCCGCTCCCCGGTCGTCTGGCCTACGCGGGAACGAAGTTTGGATCGGCTGGCTATGGCTCACCGTATCCGGAAGTTCCTTACAAGAGTGCATGGGCACCGCGCGTCGGATTTGCCTACACCCTCAACGACAAGACTGTCGTCCGTGCAGGCTACGGCATCTACTACGCCCAGGCTTTCTATCCCGGCTGGGATGGCGGCATGAGCCAGGACGGCTTCAACAAGACAGTGTCGCTTAATGAAACGAATGCAGGCTCATTTAAGACGCCGGCACTCTATCTGCAAAACGGCATTTCAACAGCGCAAACGGGCTCAACGGCCAGCACCATCAGCTCTACGTTCGACAACGGCGCGAGTTCGCCCAAGTACCGCCCGCTCGATGGCAACAAGCGGCCATACTCGCAGATGTGGAGTCTGACAATTGAGCGGCAACTGCCCGCCCAGTTCTACCTTCAGGCCTCCTATGTCGGCACAAAGGGGACTCACCTGCCTTCGGCCTTGAGCCCACTCAACGTTCTCAATCCAAACGACCCGACTGTGCTGGCGCTGGGCGATCACCTGAAAGACGTTTTCACAGTTAGCCAGCCTGCGCTGGGCGGCCTCAGCCAGACTACAATGGACGGCGTGTCGCAGCCTTATGTTGGATGGGCTTCGCAGATGAAATCCTGCTCTGCCTCAGTGGCCCAGGCGCTGCTGCCGTATCCGATGATCTGCGGCAACCTCCAGGGACAGAACGAACAGCACGGAACTTCAATCTACCACTCATTCCAGGCCAAGGTGGAACGTCGCATGTCCCGTGGACTTTATGTCCTTGGTACTGTGACGATTCAAAAGATGTATACGGATGCGGCGGATACGGTGCAGTCCAACAACACCACTGGAGCGGGTAACCAGGGCAACAATGGTCAATTCTCGCCATTCAATGAGAAGCCGCGGGCGTGGTCCATCGTTCCTGATAACGTTCCAGTTACGCTGCAGCTGACAGCAATTTACAGTCTCCCCTTCGGCAAGGGTAAGAGGTGGGTAAACGACAACAGCGTTGCCGATACCATCATTGGCAATTGGCGCGTAATTCCTCTGTACCACTATGACTACGGCACGCCGTTCTCGTTCTTTGTGGGCGGTACTACGTGCATCACGTCCAACGATGCGCCCTCGCTGCGGCAAGGTTGCGTCCCAGGCATCCTGCCAGGGCAAAGCGTCCAGCTGCACGGACGCAACGGGTATAACCCGATGAGCGGAGCGCCTTATCTCAACCTGAACGCCCTGGAAGGTGGCAGCGCAACCCTTCTTGGAACGCCCTCACCCTTCAGCAACTTCGGCTACACCGGTACCGGTAACGCCGTCACCTCTGTCTACGGTCCGTCGTACAAGAACTGGGATATTTCTCTCGCGAAGGAATTCAAGATCATCGAGAGACTCAACTTCAAGTTCGCGGCCAACTTCTTCAACGCCTTCAACAACCACTACCTGATCGCATCTCAGGGCGGCAACTACGGCGGCCCATCGGTTGCGTTCCATAACGACGTGGCGAACAGCAACTTCGGAACGTGGACTGGCTCGACCAGCTCGCCGCGTACGATCCAATTCTCCGGACGCCTCGAGTTTTAAGGTCTGAGAATAGGTAGTCTTTTTACCGCGCCATCTGGCCAGCTTCGGCTCGGCCAGATGGCGCGTTTTTGTTGTGGGCAAGGCTGGTTTGCTTCTTTTCTGGAATGCCAGTCTAAGGAGTCGAGTTTGAAATTCTCCGAAGGACAAAAGCAGATTCTTCGCTCACCACCCCCGAACTGAAAAACGTTCGGGGCCCCGTTCGTTCAGAATGACAGTCGTTGTTTTGTTAGGAATTTTGGACTCAGGACACTATTGATCCGGCAATTAAATACTGTCAGGGTGGGAATACGATGTCACTGTTTTCTTGCCGGATCACTAGGGAGTTGAGTGCGGATGGAGTCGCAGGTAGATTTGGACCTCCTGGCGCGCGGCCGGCTCCTGTCCAAGCTTGTGGTAAATGCGCGCCATCGCCATGTGAGGCTCGGGATATGCGGCATCTAGACGCGCCGCTTCACGAAGCTCTTGAATGGCTGCGTCGGGGCGCTCCGTCTCTTCAAGAACCACGCCAAGCCTGAAATGAGCCTGGGCAAATGCCGGATCGAGTCGTATGGCTTCGCGAAGATTCGTTTCGGCTTCAACAAACTGGTTGAGGAACTGGAGCGTGATTCCCAGGTTGAGATAAGGCCAGGGCGACGGATGAACTGTGCCGCGACCCAGTTCGATCGCCTTGCTGAAACTCTTCACGGCCAGATCGTTCTGGTTCTGGTAGTAGTAACAAAGGCCGAGATTGTCATGGGCCCTGGCCATGCCGGGATCCAGTTCGATCGCATGTTGAAAGTTTCGAATCGCGCCATTGTATTCATGGCCGTCGTAGTCGAGTCGTCCCAGCCAGTAAGGGTAAAGGGCTGCTCGCGGGTTCTGCTCGGCGAGAGACTGCAGTTCCTTGCGCGCCCAGTCGGAGCGAGAGATGCGGATGTATGCCATGGCCAGCGAAAATCGCAGGCGGGGGTCGAGCGGTGCGATAGCTTCAGATTTCTTCCAGGCAACTGCGGCACTCAGGAAGTCGTGATCGAGAAAGTAGACGCTGCCCGTAAAGGCGAGCAATCGACCGGCCTTTGGGGAATTAGGATCTTGATTGATTTCAGCCAGGAGCAGCTTTTCGGCGGCGATATAGTCGCGGGCGACGAGGGCTTTTTCCAATTCAACAGTTTGCCCTTGCGAAAGGCCGAGCAGTTCTACCGGAGAGGTGGACGGCGCAGGTTCATCGAGGACCGCCTGAGCCCGGCAGGACAGAGCGGCAGGGACGAAGATCAACAAGGCAAACCAAGGCCCCCAAAGCACCTTTCTTTTCCGTAGAATCATGGACAACAGTTTAGTTGACAGGAGCAGGAGAGTGATAGTGGCTCATTGGCCTTGGAGAAACACACTACTGGACCTCAATTGGCGCCACAACGCCGGATACCTTCTTGTGCTTGCGCTTGTCTGCTGGTCTCAACCGGGGCTCACAGCCGCTCAAAACTCCTCCGCGTCCTATCGCCAGACTTTGCTTTCCATCCAACAGCAGATCGAGGCGAACAATCCGGAGGCTGCCAGGGCGCTGATTGCCAGTACAAGGAAGCAGTATCCTGCCGATGGAGGCCTGGAGAATCTTCTTGGAGTGGTTGAGATCCAGCAAGGCAATATTCGCCTGGCCAGGAAGGCATTCGCTTTGGCAATAAGCCACGATCCCCAACTGGTGAGCGCCTATTTGAATCTGAGCCGCATCGATATGGAGACAGCGGTAACAGACCTTTCGGCGCGCGGTGAGGCTCTCCGGCTGAGCGAGAAAGCAGCGCAACTGCAGCCGGACAACGACGAAGCCAACTATCAGATCGCGACCATCCTTGCGTGGGGAAAGAGCTATCAGCGCTCTCTGGATCACCTTGCAAAGCTGAGCGCAAAGGCCCAAGCGGAAGTTGGCGCTGAAGCGCTCGCCTGCTCCAACCAGGCAGCGCTCGGACATTCCGCCGCGGCCGTCCAGGCCGCAGCCGCGCTTGCCGCCAATCCTGACTTGACAGAGCAGGACGCGAACACATGCCTGCCACCCTTGCGCGCCGCTCATCGAGCCGATCTGATCGATACGATATTTGCCGCGGCAGGAACACGCCAGCCGCTGTCGCCCGCTGGCCTACGCATTCTCGGATTGGCGCAAGAGGCGGAATCACACCTTGAAGAAGCGCGCGCAACGCTGGAGCGCGCCTATGCCGCTGACGACAAGTCGGTAGTTGTCCTGGAGGACCTTGCGCGCGTTGCACGAACGGCCAAGGATGAAAAGGGGGCCCTCGGCTACCTTGCGCACGCCAGGGAATTACAGCCGAACGATCCGAGCCTGCCCTATTTGTTTGGCGCAATCTGCCTGGATATAGGCCTCTATGCCGAGTCGCTCAAGGCAATGACCGAGGCTGTCAAACTGGCCCCTGACAACGCAGAGTATAACCTCGGCTTGGGGACGGTTGTCTCGTATGGACCTGACCCGGCCAAGGCGCTGCCTTACCTCACCAAATACCATAGCCTTCGCCCGCAGGATCCAGCAGGCGCTCTTGCGATTGGGGCCACTTACTTCCGGGCCAAGGATTATGAAACGGCTGCCAAGTGGCTCAAGCAGTCAGTCTCAAACCGGAAGAGCGCGGTAGATGCGCACTTCTATCTGGGGCAGATCGCCCGCCAAGAGGGCCGCCGCGACGAAGCAATCGATGAGTTGAAGCAATCTCTTGCGCTGCGCCCCGATCAGCCGGATGTGCTTGCGGAGCTTGGACAAATCCATGTCAGCAATAGGAACTATCCGGAGGCCACGACCTGTCTCAATCGCGCCCTGGAGCTTGATCGCGACAACTACGCCGCCAACTTTGGACTGCTTGAGCTTTACGCTCGCACGGGCGATACGCGGCGCGAGCAGCAGTCGAAGCGCTTTGAGGAAATCAAGAACAAAAGGGAAGAGTGGGACCGGAACCTGATGCGCGTCATTGAGATTCGCCACGATGGCACATCGAGCAGTCCCGAATAGAACCAGGTGTACAGCGCCCCAAAAAGGAATTGGGCGGCTATCCCAGGACAAGATAGCCACCCAAAAGTCGATCTTTGAAACGAATTAAGGAGACATTCACAGCCTACCGAAGCCTCGATGCGGTGTCTTGACCTATTCGACTGAGCCTGGAGTCCATCGAAAGGTTGAGGCCGGAATAGGTATTTCATGGAGCGGCCATCTATTCCAGCCAAAGCACCACACTTTCTGGAATATGAGTCAGGTCAACACCGCCTCACCTGAGACTGCGTGCCTGAGGCATTCTACTAGTAGACTGTTGGAGCATTGCCGCAGGTAGTGGGCTTGACTCGTCGCGGCAGCCGACGGTGCGAAATTGGAGACGCTCGATGCTGAATTTCTCGGCTAAACCATTGGTCGAGGTGGTCGGGCAGTTAGAGCGATTTCTGTTTAAGTGTTTACGGTGGAAATTGCACTTTGTGCTCTCCCACCCTTGAATCAAAGAACGATTCAAGGATGGGGCACCCAAATTATTGTTAACACTGGCATCGAAAACGCTCTAGTACGTAGCTCTCCCGCCACTGAGATCGAAGACCGCACCGGTCGTAAACGAGTTCTCTTCGGAAACGAGCCAGGCAACCATCGCACTAGCCTCGTCTACTTCAAGAAAGCGGCCACGGGGAATTCTGGAGAGCATGAAGTCGATATGCTCTTTTGTCATCTGATCGAAAATACGAGTGCGGGCGGCGGCAGGCGTGATGCAATTGACGGCTATGTTCTGCCTGGCGGTTTCCTTACCCAAGGATTTAGTGAGCGCGATGACCCCGGCCTTCGATGCGCTATAGGCCGAGGCATTGGCATTGCCCTCTTTGCCTGCAATGGACGCGACGTTCACAATGCGTCCATATCCCTGGCGCAGCATATGCGGCACGATTGCATGACAACACAGAAATACGCCGACAAGGTTAATGTCGATGACCTGCTTCCAGCTGTCAATCGGGTATTCCCAGGTGGTATGGTTCGGACCGGCAATGCCGGCGTTCGCGACGAGGATATCAATCTTGCCGTGTCTCTCGACGGTTGCGGCTGTGGCGACTGCCACACACGAGGCATCAGAGATATCGACAGTATCGGCAGAAACCAACTTGTTTTCCCCGAGTTGCTTAAGCACGGCCGAGAGCAATTCCGCATCACGATCCCAGAGCGAGACCGATGCACCGGAAGCAAGCAGCCGGATTGCAATTGAAAGGCCGATCCCTTGAGCGCCCCCGGTAACAACCGCGTGACGATGATTGAGGTCAATCTGATTCATCTTCTCTCCGTTGACTAGTTTCTTCCCTTGACTGTGGAGTTGTCGAAGCCGCTCTGGCTGGAAGTCGACTGGATTCGCGAGAAGAATTCGAGCACTCCTTGAGGGAGATGGGTCGAATTCCTGTTCTGCCTTTCACGCGAGGCATCAGATAGGCCCTCGCATGGCGGGGTGGGATTTGGACAGAGAGAGTATATCCAAATGAAACATCATATGTATACTTATTTGCGTGAACAGGAAGTTCAAATGGAAGTCAGGGGAGGCGGTCTCACTGACCCGGCCCAGCCTTCATCATGAGGTGGCCGGCCGAATCGGCTCGCTGATCGCGCAGGGCCTTATCGAACCGGGCTCGGTTCTGCCCAACGAGGCTTCACTCGGGACGGAACTCGGCGTCAGCAGAACCGCGATCCGTGAAGCAATCAAGGTACTTGCCTCCAAAGGGCTGGTGGAAGTCCGGCGCAAGACAGGAACCAGGGTCAGACCACGCGCGGAGTGGAATATGCTCGATCCTGATGTTTTGAGCTGGCTTTTCTCTGGGGCAGGTGTTCCACCAGATATGAACGACCTAGTGGAGGTGCGGAAAGCTGTAGAGCCGGCGGCGGCGCGCCTGGCGGCCACCCGTGCCACCACGGAAGATCTGGCGGAGATTCGAGAGGCTCATCGGGGAATGGAAAGCGCGAAGGGAGATTTGCCATCATCCGTGGAATCGGATTTGCGTTTTCACCTGGCGGTGCTGGAGGCAACACATAACGCGTTTATGAGGCCATTCGGCGCACTAATTCAAGCTGCGTTGAGAGCTAGCTTTCGACTCACCAGCAGCAACCGCGCTCTTTATAGAAAGACTCTCTCGCTTCATCGTGCGGTCGTGGATGCCTTCGAAGCGCGAAATGGCGACCAAGCGGAGGCCGCAATGCTCGCGATACTTAGCCAAACCTCGAAGGACATTGCCACTCAGACTCGGAGAGCAATGAAGAACAAGAGCCGCGCTCATTCACGCAAGAGTTCCTAGAATTGGAGTCAATCGAGATGTCCGATCAGAAGAAGACGTTCAGGTCCGCGGCCTGGTTTGGCCGGGATGACAAGGACAGTTTTGTCCATCGTGGATGGATGCGCAACCAGGGATTTCCGGATCATGTCTTCGATGGCAGGCCGGTGATTGGAATCTGCAACACGTGGTCCGAATTAACCCCCTGCAATGCACACTTGCGCTCAATCGCCGAGCACGTGAAGCGTGGAGTTTGGGAAGCGGGCGGCCTTCCGCTTGAATTTCCGGTGATGTCCCTGGGTGAATCAACCCTTCGCCCCACGGCGATGCTCTTCCGCAATCTGGTCAGCATGGATGTGGAAGAGAGCATTCGCGGCAACCCGATCGATGGCGTTGTGCTGCTGTGCGGATGCGACAAAACCACGGTGTCACTGGTCATGGGAGCAGCAAGCTGCGACGTTCCAGCGATTGTTGTCTCTGGCGGCCCAATGCTTAACGGCAAATATCGGGGCAAAGAAATCGGCTCGGGCACGGATCTGTGGAGGTTTAGCGAAGAGTTAAAAGCCGGAGCGATGTCCCAACTGGAGTTCAGAGAAGCAGAGACCTGCATGTCTCGATCCGCGGGTTCCTGCATGACGATGGGCACGGCGTCAACCATGGCGAATATGGTCGAAGCTCTGGGTATCGCTCTCCCTCAAAACGCCGCAATACCCGCGGTCGACTCGCGCCGTGGAGTGTTGGCGCATATGTCCGGTCGTCGCATAGTTGAGATGGTTCATGAGGGTCTTACCCTTTCCAAGATCCTGACGCGAAGCGCATTTGAGAATGCCATCCGCGTGAACGGCGCGATCGGAGGTTCTACCAATGCCGTGATTCATCTGCTGGCGATCGCGGGACGTATCGGCGTTCCGCTAGCGCTCGATGATTGGGACCGCATTGGACGAAATGTCCCAACACTTGTCGATCTGATGCCTTCAGGCCGCTTCCTGATGGAGGACTACTACTATGCGGGCGGACTTCCCGCGGTTATCCGGGCGCTCGACGCGCACGAGTTACTGCATTCGAATGCGTTGACTGTTACTGGAAAGGCGATTGGGGAGAACTGCAAAGACGCTCCAAATTGGGATGAAGAGGTAATACGTCGGTTTGACAATCCCCTTGTGAAGCAAGGCGGAATGGCAATACTGCGTGGGAATCTTGCGCCGGATGGCGCTGTTCTAAAGCCCTCCGCCGCATCGCCGGACCTTATGTGCCATCGCGGCCGGGCAGTCGTCTTTAACACAATTGAACAATATAAGGAGCGGATCATGGATCCGGACCTTGATGTGGACGAAGACTCGATACTTGTCCTTCAAAACTGTGGCCCGAAGGGCTATCCGGGCATGGCGGAAGTTGGCAACATGGGCCTACCACCGAAGGTTCTCGCCCGGGGGATTAAGGACATGGTTCGGATTTCAGATGCCAGAATGAGCGGTACAGCATACGGGACGGTGGTTCTGCACGTGTGCCCCGAGGCCGCTGCCGGCGGACCGCTGGCGCTTGTACAAGAAGGAGACTTCATCGAACTCGACGTGGAAGCGCGGAGTTTGCATCTGGATGTGTCTGACGCTGAACTCGCTCGCCGGCGGGCAAGCTGGAAACAAGCTCCTTTGCCGCTGACCGGTGGCTATCAGCAGATGTATGTTCAGCATGTAATGCAAGCATCGGAGGGCGCCGACCTGGATTTTCTTGTCGGCTGCCGTGGAACTACGGTTAAGCGCGAAGCGCACTAAAGCAATTCCACGATTGACGTACGCGGGGAGAATTCATACGTGGTTGCCGCTCGCTGAAGTTCGCGGCATGAGATCACTTGTGGAACAAACGGCATCGCCGAGGCGATTGAAAGAGCCATGGCGAAGCAGAATGCCCAGGCAACGGGCTTGATTGCCAATTCTGGAATTGAAGGTGACGCCCTGCTCGAAGTTATAGGTAGAGGCGCGAGAACGGCGGGCCATTTGCGTATCGAATTGCCCTCTTCGGTCGAGGCGATTGAATTGCAGACGAGCGATCTTCCGCATGATTCTCCGAATCCGCTCTGCCCGTATTGCTATGAATTGAGTGGCTCTGGTGCAAATATGTACGAGGGATGAAGCAAGGTCAGATGAGGGCTGAAGACTATGCGGCAAGAACCGCATTCCAGATTGCAGGGGCAGTTTGATTCTTGAGGTAGAGACGCCCCAGGGCGAATTGTCCTTTACGAATGCGGCGGAGCAGTTCGATGCCGGCGATGGTGGTAGATGCGCAATCAGAGTTTTTGAAGCCGAGCATCGGCCCTGTTGTGGATTCGATGCCCCGGTGATCCTGTTCGATCAAATTGTTCAGGTATTTCGATGATCGCAGCTTGGTGTGCTTCCATGCCTCGTCTTCCCCTGCCATCTTGCGCACTGCTCGGCGTGAAGCGGCGTAGCCATCCAACGTGATACTGACCGGCGCGCGTTGTTGGGTACGAAGCGCCTTGCGGAAAAACGCCTTGGCTGCCGCGACGTCCCTTGTTGGACTAAGTCGGAAGTAGATGGTGTTGCCATCCCGGTCTACGGCACGATACAGATAGACCCATTTTCCTCGCACTTTCAGATACGTCTCGTCCACACGCCAGGACGGGCCGCCCTTGCATGCAAAGCGAGTCCAGCGCTTCTCGAACTCCGGCGCATACCGCT
>Ga0114951_10001234_pt1 | contig 32464 bp, 21 predicted proteins | sample AM7aDNAmetaG_FD_88677 | JGI IMG/M metagenome (GOLD analysis project Ga0114951, IMG submission 88677) | Freshwater microbial communities from Finland to study Microbial Dark Matter (Phase II) - AM7a DNA metaG | ecosystem: Environmental > Aquatic > Freshwater > Lake | place: Finland: Lake Alinen... | reverse complement strand
GGCACCATCCTCGGCAGTTCCGGCCACATGCGCATCACTGTGTCAGTGGCCCAAGTCACGGCGGAGTACATTTCATGCGTCCTTCCCGCCGACGAAACCGCCGAACGCAAGAACCGCCAAGTCTCACACTCTTACACTCTGGCGCCAAGGTGATGTGAGAGCGCCGGGGCACGCAGCCGGCTTCGGCTGCAATGCGGTCACTCCAACCGCTTGATCGAGATGTTGCGGAACTCAACGGGGTCGTTGTGGCCGGCGAAACCGAAATGGCCCGACGTGCGGTCTTTGCCGGGATGCGCTTTGTTGGCCATGAACTCGGTGACTTTGCTGAGGTCGCAGTCGAGCACGACGGTGCCGTTCAACTCGACGCGGATGGTCGAGCCTTTGATGGTGGCTTCCTCGTAGTTCCACTCGCCGACCGGGCGCTGGTAGCCGCGGTAAACCGGCACCATGCCGTAGGCCGAGCAGCAGAATTGCCGCGGGTCGAGCTTGGTGTATTTCGGCGCGGAGTCGTCGAGGATTTGCAGTTCGCACATGCCGACGTAGGCGGTGTCGCCCTGGCCGGGATAGCGGATGGCGAGGCCGTTGTTGCCGCCGGGCGGCAGCTTGAACTCCAGCCGCGCCACGAAGTCGCTGAACTCCTCCTTCGTGTAAATGGTGCCGCCTTTCTTCAACTGCCAGACAATCGCGCCGTCCTGGACCTGGCAGCAATCGAGCGGGCCGGCCCAGCCGTCGAGGTTCTTGCCGTTGAAGACCGATTTGAAACCTCCCTGATCCTTGCGGCGCAGGAGCTTGTTCGCCTCGTCGGCGGGGATGTCGCGGACGAATATGTTCCGCCAGCGGATTTCGCCGCCGTGGGTTTGGAGTTGGATGGGACCCTCTGGCGGAATGGGCAGCTTGCGCGTCTTGTCGTAGTAGTTCTCCAGGATCGCGCCGTCCACAACGAGCTTGTCGTTGAGCCAGACCCAGGTGCGCGAGCCGCATTGGATGACATGGACGTGGTTCCACTGGCCGAACGGTTTGTCGGCGAGCACGAGCGGGTCCTTGCCGGGCGCGCCGGGCGAATTGTTCCAGAGGCCGCCGCTGCCCTTGTCGGCGCCGATCTTCCACTTGCCGCCTTCCTTGGTGGTGTCCCAGATTTGCACCTGCGGGCAGCCTTTGAGATAGATGCCGCTGTCGGCGAGCGGCACGGTCTTGTAATCCAACAGCAACTCGTAATCGCGGAAGTTTTTCTCGGTGGTGGCGTAGAGGCCGTGGCCGTCGTTGACCAGTTCGCCGTTTTCGACGCGCCAATGCTTGGCGATGTCATCGAGTGTGGCATCGTGCTTCTTCTTGAACTCCTCCGGGGTCATCGCGAGGTATTTGCGCGGGTCCTCGGTGGTCGCGCCCCACCAGCCGGTGAGGTCCTTGCCGTTGAACAGCGTGGTGAATCCCGGCGGTGGTTCATTGGGCGCCGTGGCGCGGGGCGAGGTGCCGGCGCAAGACACAAACAGGCTCAGCGCGGTGACGTTACAGGCGATCAGTGCGAGATGAGTGGAGCGTTTCATGATGGCGTTCTGGTGCGTGGTTAGTTGAGTTCTTGGATGAAGACGTTGCGGAACTGCATGAGGCTGGAGGCGGGAATCCACTCGCCGTTGGGCTTCATGCCGCCGTGGTGCTGGAGGCCGATGCGGCCTTTGGCGGGCACGCCGGGCAGTTGGACTTTTTCGATGACGGTCTGGCCGTTGAGCATGACGGTGAGCCGGTCGCCTTTCATCGTGATCTGGAACGTGTTCCATTCGCCGACCGGCTTGTCGGCGTGGACCTTCGGCACGCAACCGGCGCGGACCTCCGGCGGCATCTTCTTGTCCATGCGGTAGCCGTAAACTTCGCCGGAGCCGCAGGGCCAGCACCAGATGTTGATCTGCGACTTCGAGGAGCCGCGCAGGTAAACGCCGCTGTCGGCGTTGGGGCGCGGCGTGAGAATGGGCTTGCCGTCGGGACCGAGTTTGTAGTCGCCGCTGGGCAGAATCTCCGGCATTGGGTAGAGGCCGTGCATCTCTTTGATCTTCCAATCCAGCTTCAGCGTGAAGTCGCCGTACTCCTTCCCGGTCCAAAGATCCTTGCTCTTCTTCGCCTCGCTGCGCGCGTCGTAGTCAATCACGCCGTCGAGCACCTTCCAGTGGCCGTTGTCGCCTTCGGGCACGACCCAGCCGTCGAGGTCCTTGCCGTTGAAGAGTGAAACAAACCCCGGCGGCGCGTCCGCGGCGAACGCGGCAGCGGTGATGAGTGCGGTGGAAATAATGGAGCAGGCGAATGCCGGGAAAAATGAGGCGGGTTTCATGATGCGGATTCTACGCGCCGTTCGCGTCGGTGCAATAATCAATATATTGAAAATCATCCTACCTTGGTAGCACACCGCCGGCTGGTGCTAGCGCTTGCCGGCCGGACTGAACACAGAAACGGAATCACACACGCCGGCGAGCACGCATCCGTCGCATCGCGGACGCTGCGCTTTGCAAACACTGCGGCCGTGACGGATAAGGTTGATGTGCAGCGACAGCGCGCGGCCGTTCGGGACCAGCGCCGCCATCGAGTCCTGCGTCTGTTCGGCGGTGGCGAAGTTGGAAACGATGCCAAGCCTCCGGCACAGGCGGTGGATGTGCGTGTCCACCGGGAACACGTCCCGGCCCATGCCGAAAAGCAGCGTGCAGGCCGCCGTCTTCGGGCCGACGCCCGGCAACGACAATAGATACTCCATCGCAGCGGGCTGGTTCATGCCGGCCAGGTGTTTCAAGCTGGGCCGTCCGCGTTCTTCCTGGAGGCGGGCAAGAATGGCCTGGATGCGCGGCGCTTTGGTGTTCGCAAGGCCGGCGGAGCGGATCGTCGCCACGAGGTCACTCGTCGGGGCGGCGAGCACGTCCCGCCAGCGCGGGTAACGCCGTCGCAGTGCTCGGAACGCGCGGCTGGAGTTTGTGTCCGTGGTGTTTTGCGAGAGGATCGTCTCGATGAGCGCATCGAGCAGCGTGCGGGCCGGCGCGACTTTTGGCACGCCGTATTCTTTTCGCAATGCCGCCTCGATACGGCGGACGAAAGCCTTGAGTTGGGCGTCGGCGGAACGATGGCGTTTCATGTCGGGTCTGTTGCCCGCAATTCTACCAGTTTTGGTTTCGTCAACGCGATGGCTTTCGGGCGTGTCGCAAACTTCCGGCCGGTACAACGCCCTTGACAGCGGCACGGGTCAGTCAGAAACTCGGTGCGGTTAGAGACTGTGTACACCGCCCGGGTCGTGACCAAGAGGAAGGAGTGCGTTCATGAAGACGTTGGTGACTCTGCTGCTTTTCTTCACGTGCAGTTGTCTGGCTGGCGATCTGACCACGCTCGATGGCACGACCTACCGCAATGTCAAAGTCACGCGCGTCGAAGCCGACGGCCTCGTGATCACACACGCGGAAGGCGCGTGCAAAATTGACTTCCTCAAACTGCCTGAAGCGGTCCGCAAGCAATACGGCTATGATCCCGCCAAGGCCGGGGCGGCCAGGAAAGCCGCCGCCAACGGTGTCGGCAGCTGGCAGGAGATGGACCAGCGGATGATCTTCCTCACCGTGCAGCTTTCCAGCGTCGAGGCGTCGTTGGCAGCCATCAATCGCACGTTGATTTCGCTGGGCATTCAACAAGTCACCCGGCAGAGCAACGCCTCCATCGCTCATCAAGCCAACGAGGCCATGGATCGCAACGCGGGCGGGCCGGTGCCGTGGGCGGATTTCTACGGGCACACCGCGGAGAAGTTCTTCTATCATCCGGTTGACCCGCACACGTACTATCACACGTGGACGATCCTGGGCCTGCCGCCGTCGGGCAAGGTCGCGCCTGGAAAAGGAGTGCCATCATCCCAAGGGCTGCCCGTTCACCAGCGTCCGCCGCAGTTCGACTACATCTACCGCGCCAACGCCGACGCCGAGCGGCGCGCGCAGGCCGAGGTCGCCCGCCTCGGCAACAATGCCGGCGTGATTCTGGAACGCCGTCGCCAACTGGAGGCCGAGCAGTCGGCGCTTTGGTGCAAGATCGCCTTCCACGCCGTCGCGGGCCGCGAACTGCTCACGAAACCGCTTTACTACTACGACCTCAAAAACACCGGGCCGGGCTCCGCCGAAGGCCAGCAGCGGCTGGAGGCGTTGCGGGCGGCGATGGGTTATTTGCGCGACGGCAACCGGCTGGCCGCGATGGCGGAGCAAGGTGTGGACGCCGACGCGGCGCGTTGTTACAGCCAACTGCAAGCGGGCGTGGATGCGGCGCGCGGCGGGATGGAACGGCGGCTGATGGCGCAACCCGTCGTGGTCGGTGACATGACCGACAGCCGGACGATGCTGGGGAGGTTTGTTGCCGTGGCGAAGCGGATGAGCGAAGTGAGCGCCAACATCGCCGATGCCCAGCGCCTGGCGCTGGACGGTGACCGCGCGGGCGACCAGGGCCGCAAGCTGACGTTCCGCAGCCAGCTTCAGCAATCGCTGATGCTCTGCGCCGAGGCGTTGCTGGCCGGGGACGAGTGCATCAACGAACTGGCGCGCGACTGGAAAGTGCAACCCGACACACTAACACCCGCGCCCGCATTGTCGTCGCTAGCATCACTGGCTGTGCCGCCGGCGCGGCCGGCGGAAACGCCCGCGGTCCAACGTGTGGAGGCCGCCAGCTTCGTGAAGGAGATTTCGCCGAAAAATGAACGGGGGCTGAGTTTGGGAGCGATGAAGGCGGAAACCGTGCTGCGGTTGCAATACGTGTCGGGAAAGTGGAAAGCGTGGGGTGGCATTGCAACGGCATGTCCGGACGATGCAATGGACCATGGCGGCGACAACGTCGGTGGCGAGCGCAACCGCCTGGCGATCATCAATGCGCCGGTGTCCGGCGAGATTGAGGTGCTGGCAGTGGTTCCGCCGGTAACGGCGGCAAGACCGTTTGAATTTACCGCGCCGCGCAACTTGGAGAACGTGGCGTTGCGAATCAACGGTGGCACCGGCGACTGGTCAAAGAATCCCGATGGACACGTGAAGTATCTACTGACGGTCTTTGGCCAGACTCCCATCGTGGTTGCGCCTCCGCAGGTTTCACCGCCCTCCCAGCCATGGACCAACAGCCTCGGCATGAAATTCGCGCCGGTGGCCGGCACGTCGGTGCTGTTCTCGATTTGGGACACGCGCGTGCAGGACTATCAGGCTTTTGTCTCCGCGACGGGGCGTTTGTGGATGAACAACGCCAAAAACCAGTTTGAGCAGGGACCAACGCATCCGGCCCTGTGGATTGGTTGGGAGGACGCCCAGGCGTTCTGCAAGTGGCTGACGGGCAAGGAGCGGCGCGAGGGCGCGATTACCTCCGCTCAGGAATACCGGCTGCCGACGGACTTGGAGTGGAGCGCGGCGGTGGGCTTGGAAAATGAAACGGGCCATACGGCGATGGAACGATCCGGAAAAGTGCCGGATGTCTATCCGTGGGGCACGCAATGGCCGCCGCCGTACAGGTCGGGTAATTTCGGTCCGAAGCTGAACGTGGATGATTTTGAAAGAACAAGCCCTGTGGGCAGCTTTGCGGCGAACCGGTTCGGCCTCTACGACATGGGCGGCAATGTCTGCCAGTGGTGTGAGGATTTTTCCACCGGCCAAAGCGAGCGCGTGTTGCGTGGCAGCACGTGGAGCACGAGTGAACAGAACCAACTATTGTCATCTTATCGTCGCCCTGGCCGTCCCGTCGGTCACGTCAGCTGGGCTGGATTTCGTTGTGTGTTGGCAGGGCCGGACGGGCCTGCGCCCCGGTGATCAACCACCATCGGCGATGCTGGAAGACGCAGCGTCTTTCCGGTTTGCGCCACTTGGTTGCTGACAACGGACGCGGGAACGCTTTTTAATGCCGGTATGAACCGACTTCACCTTTCCCTGCTGGTCGCGGCGCTCGCCGCCGTCTCCGCTCGCGCCGCCGATGACATCGTGCTCGCCGATTTCGAGGGCAAGGATTACGGCAACTGGAAAACCACCGGCGAGGCGTTCGGGCCGGGGCCGGCTCAGGGAACGCTGCCGCGCCAGATGAAGGTCAGCGGCTATCTTGGCCACGGGTTGGTCAACAGTTTTTATGGCGGCGACAAATCCACCGGCACGCTCACGTCGCCGGAGTTCAAGATCGAGCGGCATTACATTTCGTTTCTCATCGGCGGCGGCGGCTGGACCGGCAAGACGTGCATGAATCTGCTCGTGGACGGCCGGGCGGTCCGCAGCGCCACCGGCCCGAACGTCGTGCCCGGCGGCAGCGAGGCGCTCGGGCCGGCGTCGTGGGACGTGAGCGAGTTCCCCGGCAAGACCGCGCAGATTCAGATCGTGGACAACGCGACCGGCGGCTGGGGCCACATCAGCGTGGACCAGATCGTGCTCACCGACAAAAAACCGCCAAAACTGCTCGCCGACCAGACGCGCGAGTTCGCCATCGAGAAACATTACCTGAACCTGCCGGTGAAGAACGGCGCGCCGAAGCGCAAGATGGCTGTGCTCGTGGACGGCAAGCCGGCGCGCGAGTTCAACATCGAGCTGGCCGACGCCGCGCCCGACTGGTGGGCGCCGCTGGACGTGCGCGCGTTCCGGGGCAAACGCGTCACGCTTTGCGTCAACCAACTGCCGGAAGATTCCAGCGGGCTGAAGGCCATCGAGCAGGGCGATACGCTCAAGGGCGCAGAGAATCTTTATCACGAGAAATACCGGCCGCAGTTCCACTTTACGCCGCGGCGCGGCTGGACCAACGATCCCAACGGCCTCTGCTATTACAAAGGCCAGTATCATCTTTTCTTCCAAGCCAATCCCTATGGCGTGAAGTGGGACAACATGCACTGGGGCCACGCCGTCAGCCGCGACCTCATCCACTGGACGGAGACGGACATGGCGCTCTATCCCGACGACCTCGGCGTTTGCTTCTCCGGCTCCGGCGTCGTGGATCATCACAACACGACCGGTTTCCAGAACGGCAAAGACGCGCCCATCGTTTGCATCTTCACGAGCATGGGCGAGCAGCACGGCGCGCAGTCGCTCTGCTACAGCACCGACGCCGGCAAGAGCTGGCGGAACTACGACAAGAACCCCGTGCTCGGCAACCTCACGCCCGGCAACCGCGACCCGAAAGTCATCTGGCACGAGCCGACGAAGAAATGGGTGATGGCGCTCTACCTTTCACAGGACAAGAAGTCGGACAAGCCGCCCATGTATGCGCTGTTCGGCTCGCCGGACCTGAAGGCGTGGACGAAGCTCTGCGAAATCGAGCCGCCGAAATGCGGGGAATGCCCGGACCTGTTTGAACTGCCGGTGGACGGCGACGCGAAGAACACGCGCTGGGTCTTCTGGGGCGGCAACGGCAACTACTACGTCGGCCGATTCGACGGCACAACATTCAAACCGGAAAGCGGCATTCAGTGTTTCATCGCCAGCCATTCTTTTTATTACGCCTCGCAAAGCTGGAGCGATATTCCCGCCAGCGACGGCCGGCGCATCCAGATCGCGTGGATGAGCGGCGGCCAATATCCCGACATGCCGTTCAACCAGCAGATGAGCTTCCCGCGCGAGTTGACGCTGCGCACGACGCCGGACGGCATCCAGATGTTCTGCAACCCGGTCCGCGAAATCGAGAAGCTCCATGGCAAGGCGCGGACGTGGACAAATGCCGCGCTCAAGCCGGACGAAGACCTGCTCGCCGGCGTGAGCGGCGAGCTTTTCGACATCCGCGCCGAGATCGACCCCGGCAGCGCGAAGCAGATCGCTTTTGACCTGCGCGGCGTCAAGGTTTGCTACGACACGGCGGCGAAAAAACTCTCGTGCGGGAAGGCCAGCGCGCCGCTGGAGCCGGTCAATGGCCGCATCCGGTTGCAACTGTTGCTAGACCGCACGTCGCTGGAGGTGTTTGCCGACGACGGCTTGATAACCCTCAACGACTGCTTCGTTCCCGACGACGCCAACCGCTCGCTCGCCCTCACCGCCGACGGCGGCGAGGCGAAGGTTGTTTCGATGAAAGTATTCGAACTGCGCTCTGCGTGGAAGTAACCGAAAGTCGAAATCGTCCTCGCCCGCGCCTTGACCGGTGGCGGTGAACCGCTAGAGTGAAGCTTCAGCGGGAACTGACCGAAGTGACATCGCTCGAAGGACAAAAGTTTCACGACTACGAAGTGCTGACCCTGCTCGGACAGGGAAGCGTGGGCGCTGTCTACAAGGCGCGCCAGATTTCGCTGGACCGGCTCGTGTCGCTGAAGGTGTTGCGGCCGGAGCTGTCGCGGGACGGCGAGTTCATCGCGCGTTTCAAACAGGAGGCCATCGCCGCGGCCAAGCTCAATCATCCCAACCTCGTGCAGGTGTATTCCGCCGGCGAGAGCGACGGCGCGTTTTATCTCTCGATGGAGTTCATCGACGGCGATTCGTTGCAACGGCGTTTCGAGCGCGTGAAGCGGCTGGATATCGAGCAATCGCTTGCGACCTGCTACTACCTGGCCCACGCGCTGGACCACGCGTGGCGGCGGGGTGGGTTGATCCACCGGGCGATCAAGCCGAGCAACATCTACCTCTCGCGGCACGGCGAAGTGAAGCTGGGCGACCTCGGCGTGGCGAGGCCGGTGGGTGTCGCGTTCGCGGGCGAGAGCGGCAAGCCGTATTACATCAGCCCGGAGCAGGCGCGCGGCGAACCGGCGCTGGATTTGCGCTCCGACATCTACAGTCTGGGCTGCGTGCTCTTTCACATGCTCGCCGGCCGGCCGCCCCACGACGGCCCGACGGCGGAGGAAGTGGCGCAGCGTCACGTCTCCGAGTTGCCGCCGGCGATTGTGAACCTATGGCCGGCGTGTCCGGCGCAAGTGGCGCTGCTGTTGAACAAAATGATGGCGAAGAACCCGGTCGCGCGGCAGCAGGATTACGCGGAACTGATTGCCGACCTCGTGCGCGTCAGCGAGCAACTGGGTCTGGCGGCAGCCGGTTCAACGCAGCGCGTCGCGCCGAAAACTCCGCCGCCCGTCAAGCCCGCCACTGCGCGGGTTGCCGTTCGCGCGCCTCAAAAATCGTGGTCGCCGGTTCTGCTGGCGGCGGGCGTTGTGGTCATCGCAGCGGCCGTGGTGATTTGGTCGCCGTGGAAGGAACGTGGTGCGTCGAGCGTGAAGCGTGGAGCGACAAATGCAGGGAGCGCGGCCGTTCCGCCCGGCGAACATGCAAAAGTGGGGACGCCTGCGGTTGCGCCGCCGGTCGTCCAGCCGCCCCCGAAACCTGCCGCCGGGCTGGGGATCGCCGCGACACCCCAAACCACTCCGGCGGGCGGGACGCCCGCGCTCCCCACCGCCGCTCCCTCTGCCGACGCCTGGCTCGCGTCGGTTGCCTCGCTCGCGCCGGAGGAGCAAATGCCGCGCGTGATCGCCCGGTTGAAGGAACTCAATCCCGGCTACGACGGCGAGGAGCAGCACCGGATCGCGGGCGGCTGCGTCACGGAACTCACGATCCCTTCCGCCGCCGTCAAAGACCTCGCGCCGCTGAAGGCGCTGGCCGGCCTGCAACAACTCGTTTGCGGCAGTGCGAGCGCCCGCAGCCAACTGGCCGATCTCGCGCCGCTGCGCGGGATGCGGCTCGTGAGCCTCTCGTGCCTGAGCGCGCAGGTGAGCGACCTTTCGCCGTTGCGCGGCGCGCCGTTGGAGAATCTCGTCCTTATCGGCAGCCCGGTCAGCGACCTTTCGCCGCTGAAGGGCGCGCCGCTCGTGCAGTTGTATCTCGGCGGCACGCAGGTGGGGGATTTGTCGCCGTTGCGCGGCATGAAGCTGACCCACCTGTATCTGGAAGACACGCCGGTCACCGACCTGTCGCCGCTGGAGAGCATGCCGCTGGCGCAACTCAGCCTTTCCGGCACGCGTGTGGCCGACTTGAAATCCATCCGGAACATGCCGCTGGCGATCCTGGACATCACCGGCGCGCCCGTGACGGACCTCTCACCGCTGGCGACGCTGCCGCTGAAGCAGCTCCGTTGCGACGTGGCATTGATTCAGAACAAATCCGCCGTGCAAACGCTGATGGGCATCGGCACACTGGAAAAAATCAATGACCAGGTAGTTGCCGCCGTTCTGCAAAAAACCGCCACCACCGCGCCGCCCGCGACCGCGGAGATGCCGCCGCCCGCCGTCGTGGATCCGTTCGTCGCGTCCGTTGCGGCGCTGCCGGCCGAGCGGCAGCTCGCCGCCGTCATCGCGAAGTTGCGCGAGCTCAACCCGCGCTTCGACGGCCGCGAGCAGCACCGCATCGCGCGCGGCGTTGTGACCGATCTGAACATTTCCACCGCGGCCGTCACGGACCTTTCGCCGGTGCGCGCGCTGGCCGGCTTGCAGCGGCTGACACTGGCGCCGTGGGCCGGCGCGGCGCGCGGCGCGCTGGCGGACCTCTCCCCGCTGAATGGGTTGCAGTTGTTCTGCCTGTGGTGCCATAACACGCAGGTGGCCGACCTCTCGCCGTTGCGCGACATGCCGCTGACGGCGCTGAGCTGCGACAACACCGCCGTGCATGACCTCTCGCCGTTGGGTGGCATGAAGCTGGCGGTGTTCAGTTGCAGCCGCACCGCCGTGAGCGATCTCTCGACGTTGAGCGGCATGCCATTGGCGGTCCTCTGGTGCGACCACACGAAGGTCGCCGACCTCTCGCCGCTGAAAGGCATGCCGCTGAAGGAACTCCGCTGCGATTTCGACAAAGACCGCGACGCCCCCATTCTCAGCAGCATCGCCACGCTGGAAAAAATCAACGACCTGCCCGCCGCCTCGTTCTGGACCAAAGTCGGCGCCATCGTGCTGAAGTCCGGCGGCAAACGCTGAACCGCCTGCCTGTTCCTTCCGCATTCGGCACTCGTCCCCGGGCCGCTTTTAGGTGGAACGGGCGCTCCGCGCGCGATACGCTCGGAATCGGCAACAGCCGCCGCGCAGAACGGTTTGCAGGCGGTGATGACAGGAGTCTGAATGGACGCATGCGCTGAGCTCGACGACGATGCGAAACTTGCGATGAGCCTTTTCCGCCCACCGGCTTGGCGAATCCCATGAGCGCGCCCAAGGTCCCGCCCGTCATGCCGCCTCCGCTGCCGCAGAAGAATCACGGGGTGTTGTTCGATATCTGTCTGATCGGCGTCGGCATGTTGGCCAGCGTCGTTTTGTTGTGGGTGTTCGCTCAGGCCTTTTTGGGGGCGCAAGGCGCCGCCAAGCGCGACAAAGGCGACTTCGACGGAGCCATTGCCAGCTTCACTTGGGCTATCAGACTGAATCCAAAATCAGCCAGCTCTTATTACGAACGCGGTATCGCCCGACACTGGAAAGGCGACCTGAATGGCGCTATTGCCGACTACACTCGCGCCATCGAACTGAACCCGAAGCATGTCCTCGCCTACACGAGACGCAGCTTCGCCTGCAGTTCTAAAGGCGAAAACGACAGGGCGATTGCTGACTCTAACGAAGCCATCCGACTCGACCCGAAAAACGCCGATGCCTACTACGGCCGCGGCATCGCCAAACACTGGAAAGGGAACCTGGATGGGGCCATTGCCGACTGCACTCGCACCATCGAACTAAACCCGGAGTATGCCGCCGCCTATTGCGGCCGCGGCAATGCCTACAGCAGCAAAGGCGATCATGACAAGGCGATGGCTGATTTTGACGAAGCGATCCGACTCAACCCGAAAGACGCCCGCGCCTACTGCGGCCGGGGCTTCGCCTACGGCTCCAAAGGCGAGCACGACAAGGCGATTGTTGATCTTAATAAAGCCATCCGACTCAACCCGAAGGACGCTGACGCCTACTACGGCCGTGGCATCGCCAAATACTGGAAAGGCGACTCCAATGCGACCATTGCCGATTGCACTCGCGCCATCGAACTGAACCCGAAATACGCCTTCGCCTATTACAGCCGCGGAGTCGCCTACAGCTTCAATGGCGAACACGACAAGGCGATTGTTGACCTCAACGAAGCCATCCGACTCAACCCGAAATACACCCCCGCCTACTGCGAACGTGGTGTCACTTACGCGCTGAAAGCAGATTACAATAAGGCGATGGTTGACTGCACTCGCGCTATCGAACTCGACCCCAAAAACGCCCGCGCTTACTGCGGCCGCGGTGTCATCTACGGCTTCAACGGCGACCCTGACAAGGCCATTGTTGAATTCACTCGCGCCATCGAACTGAACCCCAAGGAAGCCAACGCCTATTACCACCGGGCCTGCGTTTATTCCTTGCAACACGACTGGACCCGCGCGCTTGCCGATTTCCGCCGAAGCTGTGAATTGGCGAGCCCGATCAAGCGGGATTACGCACACTTGAGGCTCTGGATCGTCCGCAACCAGTTGGGCGGGAAAGAGGAAGCGAACAAGGAACTCGCGGCTTACCTGGACAAGCGCGGAAGCGGGGCGCCGGACAAGTGGCCGGTCCAGATTGCGGATTTCCTGCTCGGCAAAACCAGCGAGAGCGATTTGATTGCCGCGGCTGCCTCGCCCGACGCGAAGAAAGAGCGTGGCCGGCGCACGGATGCATGGTTCTTCGCCGGCATGAAACGGCTGCTGGCAGGCGACAAGACGGCCGCCGCTGACTGCTTTCGAAAATGCCTGGCGCTGGAGAGGAAGGACTACACGGAGTATTATGGCGCCCAAGCCGAACTGAAGGCGCTCGGCCAGTGAGGATTACGAGCCGGCGCGCAGCCGTCACCGCTGCGAGAATCTTCTTGTCGTTCAGTCACCGTTTGACTTCGTTGCGTCGGCCGCTATGATGCTGTGGTCTCCCTAATGAAGCCTGACGACCAAATTTTTTCGAGTATTGCCGAAGACGAGGCGGAATTGCTGCCGATGGATGACGGCGAGGGCCGGCCGCGCGAAGCGTGCGGCGTTTTCGGCGTCTATAACCATCCCAGCGCGGCGGAGCTGTGTTACTTCGGCCTCTACGCGCTGCAACATCGCGGCCAGGAATCCGCCGGCATCGTGAGCCACGACGGCGAGCGGATGATCGAGCACCGGGACATGGGCCTGGTGTTCCAGGTTTTCAAGGACCACATCCTGCGGACGCTCAAGGGCAGCATGGCAGTCGGCCACGTGCGTTACTCGACCACCGGCTCGTCTTCGCTGGCCAACGCGCAGCCGTTGATCGCCCGCACCGGCCGCGGCCAGATCGCCGTGGCCCACAACGGCAATCTCGTCAACGCCGACCTGCTGCGCGACGAGATGGAAAACCAAGGCTCCATTTTCCAGACGAGCACCGACAGCGAAGTCATCCTGCACCTGATGGCGCACGGCATGAAGAACGACGCGCAGACCAACCTCTGCGAATCGTTGCGGCGGTTGCAGGGCGCGTTCTCGCTGGTCATCATGACCGAGACGGAGTTGATCGGCGTGCGCGATTCGTTCGGTTTCCGGCCGCTCTGCCTCGGCAAGATGAGATCGCCGGGGCCGTCGGGCGGCGACGCGTGGGTCCTCTCCAGCGAGAGCTGCGCGCTCGACCAGATTCAGGCCGAGTTTGTTCGCGACATCGAGCCGGGTGAGATCGTCATCATTGACGCCAACGGCGTGCGCAGCGTCAAACCCTTCGAGCCGCCGTCGCGCGGCGCGTTGTGCATCTTCGAGTTCGTTTACTTTGCGCGGCCCGACTCGTCCATCAGCGGCCAGACCGTCCACCGCGTCCGCGTGCGGCTCGGCCAGCAAATGGCCCGCGAGCATCCCGTGGACGCCGACATCGTGGTGCCGGTGCCCGATAGCGGCAACTCAGCCGCGCTCGGCTACAGCCAGCAGAGCGGCATTCCGTTGGAGCTGGCGTTCGTCCGCAATCACTACATCGGCCGCACGTTTCTCCAGCCGAGCCAGCTCATCCGCGACTTTTCCGTGCGCGTGAAGCTCAACCTCATGAAGGATCTCGTCCGCGGCAAGCGCGTCGTGGTCGTGGACGACTCGATTGTGCGCGGCACCACCAGCCGGGCGCGCGTCATCAGCCTGCGCGAAGCCGGCGCGAAGGAGGTCCACATGCGCGTCTCCTGCCCGCCGCACAAATGGCCGTGCTTCTACGGCATTGATTTTCCGCAGCGCAAGAAACTCATGGCGGCCAACTACTCCGTGGAGGAGATCCAGCGGTTCCTCGGCGCCGACAGCCTCGGCTACCTTTCGCTCGACGGCATGATCGCCGCCACCGGGTTGCCCGCCAACAAGTTTTGCACCGCGTGCTACACCGGCGACTATCCGGTGAAGAGCGATCCTGAAATGGACAAGCTCGTGTTGGAAAAACGCCATGCCCGGCCCGCCAAAGTCGGCGACCTCATCGGCGAAGACTTGCAGAGACGGCTGCTATGAAGAACTCCTCCGCTTACGCCGCCGCCGGCGTCAACATCGCCCTCGGCGACGCACTCAAATCCAAACTCCCCCAACTCGTCGCGCGCACGCGCCAGCCCGGCTGCCTCGGCAAGATCGGCGGCTTCGGCGGCCTCTTCGAGCTGGACACGAAAAAATACCGCCGGCCCGTGCTTGTCAGCAGCGCCGACGGCGTCGGCACCAAGCTGAAGATTGCCGTCATGACCGGCCGCCACGACACCGTCGGCCAGGATCTCGTCAATCATTGCGTGAACGACATCGCCGTGCTCGGCTCCAAGCCGATCTACTTCCTCGATTACATCGGCATGGGCAAGCTCGAGCCGGCTGTGTTTCACCAGCTTATCGGCGGCCTCGCCAAAGCCTGCGCCGAGGCCAAGTGCGCGCTTATCGGCGGCGAGACGGCGCAACTGCCCGACATGTATGCGCCCGGCGAATACGACCTCGCCGGCACCATCGTCGGCGTCATCGAGCGCGACCGCATCCTCGACGGCCGCCGCATCCGTCCCGGCGACGCCATCATCGGCCTGCCCAGCAACGGCCTGCACACCAACGGCTACACGCTCGCCCGGAAGATTTTGTTCGGCGAACTTGGTTACCAGCCCGACGACCGGCTGAAGGAACTCGGCGGCACCCTCGCCGATGAACTGCTCAAGGTTCACCGCAACTACGGCCCGCTCATCCTGAAACTGCGCGACAAGAAATCGCCGCACGCCGACGCGCTCAAAGGTTGCGCCCACATCACCGGCGGCGGTTTCACCGGCAACATCCCGCGCATCCTGCCGAAGACCGTGGACGCCGTCATTCGTCGCGGCTCGTGGCCCGTGCCGCCGATCTTCTCCATCCTCCAAGCCGGCGGCAACGTCAGCGTCGAGGAGATGCACGAGGTCTTCAACATGGGCATCGGCATGGTCTTTGTCGTCGCGGCCGCCAAAGCCGACGCCGTCCGCCGCGCCTGCGGTCCGGGCGCGCTGTTTGTGGGCGAGATCGTCCGCGGCAAAGGCGTTTGCCGGCTTTCCTGATCGCGCGAAGCAGGAAGTCTGCGGCAAATCGATGAAGCAAAGATGCCGGTCTTGACCATGAGCGCCGACAACTCCAAACCCCTCATCAATTATCCCTGCCGCTGGGACTACAAGATCATCGGCGCCGACGCGGGACGGATTCGGGCGGTCATTGCCGCGACGGTGACGGACGCCGAGCACACGGTCGCCGATCCCAAACGCAGCGGCAAAGGCAAGTATTGTTCCGTCGAGATCACCGTGATGGTCCGCGACGAGGAACATCGCAACCGCATCTTCATGTCGTTGCGCGGTCACCCCGACGTGATCATGGTGTTGTAGGAGGGCAACCTCCGCGACTCACTTGAGCACGAGCGCGTCCTTGGGCGCGTCGGGCGCGACGTCGGTGGCTTTGCCCGCGCCGCTGAGATCGTTGGCGGTAAGCGCGATGTTGCGGCTTTTGTCGCCGGCGAGGTTCAGAAACACGCCGTCCTTCGCGCGTGGCTGGCAGCCGCGAATAAACGCGTCGCGCACCTGCACCAGGCTGAGCATCGCCGCGCCGCCCGGCCAGAACGAAGCATCGAAGCCGTCCACCGCCAGATTCTCCACATCGTCGAAGACCATCGCGTGGCGCAGGTCGGCGTCGGTGGTTCGCAATTGAATGTTCGAGAAGCGCAGCCCTTTCACATGCCGGCAGTAAAGACCATAAGCCGGCAGGTCGCCGAACATCATGCCCTCCGGATACCGTTTCGGGTAATCCTGAACCTTTTTTTGCGCCAACGCGGCCTCGCCACCGCCCTCGAACGTCAGCGCGATGTTGCTGAGCGACACATTCTCGATGACGTGCCCCGGCAGGCCGGTGATGGAGCAACCGACTTTTCCAACGCCGGTGGCGACGATGTTGTTGATGACAACGTCCCGGAACGTGCCGGTCGGCGGCGGCGCCATGCCCTCCTTGAATGGCCGCGCGCGGTCGCCGAGCCGCAGGAACAGCGGCACGTTGACGCCGTGGATGGTGATGTTGGAGATGGCGATGCGCTCCAGTTTTCCCCCGTCCACCAGTTCCAGCGCAACGCCGCCCATGCCGCGGCTGCGGCCGTAGAAGGTGTTGGTGTTGGTGGGCGACGTGACAACGCAGTTGGCGATGGTGATGTTTTTGAAACCGCCGTTGGACTCGGTGCCCATCTTGATGGCGTTGCAGTGGCTGCGGGCGACGCAATCGCTGACCGTGATGCTGTCGCAGGGCCGCTCGAACGTGCTCTTGAGCGTGATGCCGTCGTCGTCGGACTCGAAGACGCACTGCGAGACCGTGCAGTCCTTGCAGCCGTCGAGGTCGAGGCCGTCGTTGTTTGCGTTGCCGAAATTCCAGACGTGGATGCCGCGGATGGTCACGCGCTCGCAGCCGAGATAATGCTCCATCCACATCGCCGAGTGCTGCAACCGCACGTTCTCGACGAGCACGTCCCGGCAGTTGACAAGCCGGATCAGATAGGGCCTGTCGCGGTCTATGTCGGTCGGTTTGCGGCCTTCGTGCTTGAAACTTTCGCCCTGCCCGTCAATCACGCCGCGGCCGGTAATGCCGATATATTCCAGATTCTCGCCGGCGATGAGGCTCTGCTCGACGTATTTGTCCGTGTAGGAGCGGAGCGCGGGGATGTTGCGCGGGTAATCGGCAATGTTTTTGCTACCGAGGAGCGTCGCGCCGGCCTCGACGCGCAGCGTCACGTGGCTGCGCATGTAGATCGTGCCGGAGAGAAACTTCCCGCCCGCAAGCGCCACCGTGCCGCCGCCGGCCGCCGCGCAGGCGTCCATCGCCTTCTGGATCGCCTCGGTGCAAAGCGTGGTGCCGTCGGCCCGCGCGCCGAAGTCGCGGACATCGAACACGGCATCCGCCGCGAACGCCGTCGCGCCCATCCATACCGTTAGAATCGAAACGAGGATCGAGTTGTGAGTCATTGGGTTTGAGTCTCCTGTTTGTGATTATGCCGCAAAGCTGGCTTCGGTCAACGCGGTTCGGGTTTCAGTTCCCGGCCGACGACGCGGTAGAAAACGCTGTCGCCCGCCGGCAGCGTGACGGCCGCCCGCAATCCGCCGAACTGCGGCGTGTGCGGCGGCGAAAAGATTCGCGTTGAGAGTTCACGGTCCGTCGGGTTGTGGACTTCAAGCAGTGGCGCTTTGCCGGGCGTCTGGCCGTCCACCACCAGCGTCAGCTTGACCGCCTTGTTCTCGCACACGAACGGATTGCCGGCCCAGATGTGGGCGGCGGGCAAAACCGGCTCCTGGAAATACGCCGTTCCGTCCGCGACGGCAACGAAGCGGAAGAACTTCCGGCTGGCGACGTAGATGGCGGCGCAGCCGTTGTCTTCGATGCCGCGCACGCGGAACGGCAGGTCGCAGATGAAATCACGCGGGCCGACCGAAAACTCCGCTTCGTTGCCATCGGCTGCCACCGTGAAGAAAAACTCAGCGCCGTCAAATTTGCCGGTCGTCACGGTGAACGGATAACCATTGGTGCCGCCGTCGAGATTATAGCCGTGAGTCATGTCTTCGAGCAGCTCGTTGCTGAGCCGCGCGTCCGGCAGCGTCGCCATCGCGAAACGATACGGCCAGACCTCCCCGGCTTTCACCTGCTGCTTGTCGTGGCCGAGGCCAATGTAAGTCCGCCCGACCAGCGACGGCGTTTGCGGACTGCTGCCCACGAGGTAGCGGAACTCGGTCTTCGAGGAGGCGAGAAACGCAAGGTAGCCGAGATCGGTGGTCATCGTCGCGCAGTAGCCGCCGGCGCGGATGAAGCCGGCGCGGCGATACGGTTTCTCGCGGCCGGTTTCGAGCCGCACCGTCAGCGTGCCGGCATCGCGGTCGGTGACGCAAAACTGGTCGTAAGTGCGGAACTCCGCGCCGCCCGGCCCTTCGGTTAGCAGCAACGGCGCCGGCACGTCGCCGGCCAGCGTGGCGTCCTTCTTCCAGCGGATTTCGCCTTCGTGCCAGATGATGCTGCCGCGGTAATCGCGCCCGCCTTCGAACGGCCGGCGATAATTCCACGTGACAAAATAATCCTGCCGGCTTTGCAGCGCGTAGGACGTGTGCCGCCGCTCGAAGAACTCGTGCGGCGCGATCCGCCGCGAAACGGCGCCCATCGAAGGCGTCGGCCGCGTCGCGCTGTCGTAACCTTCGGAGAGGTGCGCCATCGTCGCGGAGTAGATTTGCAGGTTCTGCGAGCCGAGCGGGACGTCGAGGATTTTGTTCATGACCGACTCGTGTCCGAGCGGATAGTCGCCTTCGCGGGTCCGCACCGAGTCTTGGGCGAAGAGCTTCGGTTGCGTGGCGACGCCGCTGGCGCTGTCAATGCCCTGCACGGTGCAGGCGAAGCCGTTTTCGAAGATTTTCGCCAGCGACGGCATTTCGTTGCGATCCGGATGCCAGCAGAGCTGCGCCGAGCCGAGGATGTTCAGGTTGTCCCCGCAACGGTGGAAGCCGGACTTGTAGGAATAGACCATAGTTCCGCGAGATCGCCCGCCGGCCTTTTGTGTCGGTGACCTCCAGCGCGAGCCAGTGCTGCTTGTCCTGGACCATCTCGAACTCGCGCGCCAGCGTCGCCGCGCCGCCGCCGGCGTAACGGCGCACGATGCCGTAGTCCGCGTCGTGGACTTTCACCTCGGCGATGCCGTCGTCGGAGGCGACCTCGAACTTCAACCGCACGCGTTGCGCGCCGCGGGTTTTCTGCCACGGGTTCTCCATCTGCGAATTGCGGCATTCCCATTGGAGGATTTTCGGGCCTTGCGTGACATAGTGGTTCGCGGCGAGCGACAGGTGATAGCTGCCGCAACGGCTGTTGAGCAGTTCGCGGGCGGATTTCACATCGCGCATCACACTGACGCAGGTTTTGGCCGCGGCGGCGACCTCCTCCGGCGAGCGGATGCGCGTGAAGGCGTCCACCGACATCCAGCGCAGGTCGCGCAACGCGTAAAAATATTCGGACACGTTGTCGGCGATCAGCTTGCCGCCGTCATAGGCGAACGGGAAGATGCGGTAAAACCACCAGAGATTCGCCGGATGAGCGTTGGCGGCGCGCAACTCGCGGTAGTCAATGATTCCGTTGGCCGCAAAACCGCAGGAGGTTTCGTAACGGCCGCGCGCGAGGATGCGCTTGCCGTCCCAGCATGGATAGCGCCGGCCGTTGCTCTCGAATGAGTCTTCCGGCCAGACGACCCCTTCGCCCCATGTGGCCCATCGCACGCTGAGGTTGTCGGTGAACTCGACGCCGGGGCAGGCGTAAAACGCGTCGCCGCTGGCGGCGGCGCAATTGCTCTTGAGTTTCGCCAGCTTTTCCGGCGTGAGCTGTTCGAGCGGATCGGTGAACACCACGAACGACAATCCGGCGGCGCGCGCGGCCGCGGCGTAGTCGGCGACCGTGCCGCGGCCGTCGCTGAAGCTCGTGTGCGCGCCGACGATGCCGCGGATGCCGTCGCGGCCCTTGCCGAACGGCGGCTTGTCCCAGTCCACCGACGCCTCAAACTTCACCGGCTGGATCGGCGCGAGTTTGCGCGTGCCGAAGCCCTCGGTGCTCATCGCCGGTTCGGCGATCCAACGCAGCGCGTTGATGACGAGTTTGTTGCTGTCGCTCGGTTTGCTGTTTTCCTTGTCGCCGTCGCTCTCGGTGATCTGCGGCCACTGCCGGTTGCCGCAATTGAGGAAGACGTGCTTGTTGGGCGCGCTGTAGATGAACACGCGCCCTTTTCCGAACGCCCGCACCGCGGCGATCGGCGGCGCGGATGTCTGGCTCGCCTCGCGTTCGAGGTTGAGTTCGTTCTCGTGGCCGACGAAATAGCTTTTCGCCGCCGGCTCGCCGGCGACGACCGTCTGCCAATTCGCGTCGAGTCCGAGCGCCTCGACGCCGGGATTGGGCTGGCAGGCGTAACGCGGCAGATAGAGCCGGCGCACGCCCTCGGTCGTTGGATGCGTCTTGATGTTGGCGGTGACGAAAAAATCCATCGGCCGGAACACCAGCGTTGCTGGCGCGGTGAACGTATTGGTCTTGTCGAAGACGCCCTCGTGCAACATGCGGCAGCCGAAATTCTCCAGCAGCAGGTTGTAGAACTTCTCGTCCTCGTCGCCCGGATAACGCACCGCCTGCATCAGCAAAAACAGCCCGCCGCCTTCGCGGACATAGCGCTCCAGATCGGCGCGCGCCGCGAGGCAGCGTTGCCGGTGCGCGTCGGTCATCCGCGTGCAGGCGCCTTCCTCCAGCGCGACCAGCACGACGGCGTGAAACGCCTTCAGTTGCTCGTAAAACTGCCCCGATGCGGGCGCGTTGCGATAGAGCGGGCGCGAATCCAGCAGCGCCCCCTGCAATCCGTTCTTCGCGAGGGTTTTGTAGTAACCGGTGTAGAGCCGCCACTCGGCTTCGTATCGCTCCGCCTCGGCCTGGAGGAAGCCGATCATCGGCGGCGGCGGTTCACTGGCATGAGCGGCCAGCGCCCACAAGAACAGCAGACAGGAAATACCGATTTTCATTTTCAGGGCCGCGCCGGCCGGACCTGCTCGGGGAAATCCGTCGCGTAGCGTTTCAGCAGCGCGTCCACGTCCGCCGGCACGATGTAGATTGTTCCGCGAATCCGCTTCGTCTCGCCCGGCTCCAAACCGCCGAGCCGGAAATCCGCGTGCAGGCAGCGGATCACGCCCTGGAACAATTCCTGGTAAGGTTCCCATGCCGTTGCCCAGATCAGTTTCTCGTCGCCGCTGAAACAGCCGATCAATCCGTTGCTGGGCACCAGCGGGTTGAGCGGACGCGGGTTCACGTCGCTGCGCGGCACGTGCGCGGGACACCAGACTTGGCCCGGTATGTAGCGCGCTTGCGTGGCCCACTGCGGCGTCGGCATCCGGCAGAGCTTGCCGTCGAGGAAGATGAAACACTTCGGCAGATAATCGTCGATGTTCGGCCCCTTGCCGCCGAAGCCGGTGAAGTCGGCAAGCCGCGGGCACGCCTGCGCCCAATGCGCCTCGGAGCGTTTCGCGCCGGGGTTGTGCGCGACGAGCCGGAAATCCACCTCGTCGCTTTTGGCGGTGATGGTGTGCTCGACGGTCACGCCGTCTTCCAGCGTGTGCTTGAGCTTCATCACGCGGCTGTCGTCGCTCAGCGATACGAACTCCGACCGGTGGTGGATGACGGTGTGCTTGGCCCAATCGGTGTCGGTGGAGTTGGCGCGGCAATAGGCTTCGAGATAGTGGATGACGATCTTGCCGCCGGGAATCTGCGCGCCGTGCACGGTCAGCCAGTTGTTGGTGTATGAGAGCGTCAGCGGCGGCTCGCCGGCATGAACTGCCAGAGCCACAGCGGCTGGGATGAGCGCGGCGATCAAGCGGGTTTTCATGAAGGATCCCTGGATGCGGTTATGACACGAGGCCGAGCACCTTGTCCATCCGTTTGGCCAGATCGGCGAGGTTGTCCCAGTCGCCAGCGGCAACTTCGGCGGCGGCCCAGCCGCTGAATCCGATCTTTGCCAGTTCCTCGCGCACGCCGGCCCAGTTGATGCTGCCTTCGCCGAGCGGCGCTCTGAAACCGGCCATCATGCCTTCCTTCATGGCCACGGGCAGGCTGTAGTCCTTGATGTCGAGTTTGCCAATGCGTTTGCCGAGGACTTGAATCCAATGCTCGCTCACGCCCCATCGCATCACGTTGCCCACGTCGAAGTGGACGCCAACCCACGGGTGGCCGATCTCATCCACGTAACGCATCATGTCGAGCGGGCTGATGAGGAAACTCGCCCAGACGTTCTCGATGAGGATTTTGACGCGCACCTGCCCGGCGTGCGGCGCGGCGGCCTTGATGACGCTCTGCGTCTCGCGCCAGGTGTCCCAGTAGGGCTTCTTCGGGTCGGTGCGCGCGGTGACGAGGACGCTGTCGCCGCCGAGTTTTTTGCAAAGGTCGAGCGCGGCCTCAATGCCCCGCTCACCGGCGCCAGTCACGCCGTCAATCGCCAGCCCGCTCTCCTGGCTCGCGGCAACCCACTCGTCGGCGTTCTTGACCTGGCTGCAGGTGGGTTCCACTCCATCGAAACCGCAGGCCTTGAGTTTGCGGAATGCTTCAACCAGCGGCAGCGACGGGTTCTTGACCATGCCCCATTTCAGGCTCTTGCGGATGCGGAGTCCGGCTGGCGCGGCAGGCGCGTTGCTCGGCAGCAGGATGCCCGCCGCGGCAACGGAAGCCGCGGCAGAGAGGAAGCGGCGGCGGGACAATGATGGGGAATACGGTGATGGCGGTTGCGCGATGTTGTATGGTCTCATGGTTGTGTCAGTGTTTGGTTCCGGTGTCGGAATGAGTTTTCGCGCCTTCAAGCCGAAGCCAAAAGGATGCGCGGTCGAAATGCGCACGGGCAGTTTGTAAACACTTCCTGGAAACTCAGCCAGCGCAATCTCAGCGGGGCTGCCTGGTCGAAACGCCAACTTGTTGCCTTGCGTTTCGCGCGCCATAGGTCACATTCTCCGAAATCCATGACTGGCACCGACACCATCACGCTCGCCGCCGTCGCTGCCGCCGCGGGCGCCGTCAACGCCATCGCGGGCGGCGGGACGCTGCTCACGTTCCCGACACTGCTGCTGATCGGCACGCCGGCGGTCATCGCCAACGCCACCAGCACGGTGGCGCTGGTCGTCGGAACTGGCGGCAGTTTGTTCGGCTATCGCCGGCAGATCGCGGCGGTGCGGCCGTGGCTGCGGCGGTTCGTGCCCGTGAGCCTGCTCGGCGGCCTGCTCGGCGGCATCCTGCTCACATGCACCGAGGAAAAAGTTTTCGCGAAGATGGTGCCGTTCCTGCTGCTGTTCGCAACCGTCCTGTTCCTGGCGCAAGGCCCGTTGCGCCGCTTCGCCGGCTTCTCCGACAAGGACGGAACCGTCGCGCCGCATCATCAGGCCGTCTGGGCGGCGGTGCTGTTTCAGTTTTTCGTCGCGCTCTACGGCGGCTACTTCGGCGCGGGCATCGGCATCCTCATGCTCGCCTCGCTCGGTTTCCTCGGCCTGACCGACATCCACGAGATGAACACGCTCAAGACCATCCTCGGCGCGCTCATCAACCTCGTCGCCGCCGCGTGGTTCATCGGCGCCGGCCTGATCGAGTGGCCCAAGGCGTTCGTCATGACCGGCGGCGCGCTGGTCGGCTACTATCTCGGCGCGCACTTCTCCCAGCGCATCCCGCAACACCGCGTCCGCCAGATCATCACCGCCATCGGCTTCGCCATCTCCGCCGTGATGTTCTACAAACAGTTCGTGCGGTAGAAACGGGAGCGGTCCGCACTTCTGTGCAGGGAAGGAGCAGCCACGGATGAACAGATTCGCACCGATGGCGGAAGGATTCTGATGGCTGAGAGCTGACCACCGCCTTTAACCAGAAAGGCTGGAAACAATGGCCGTGATGATGGGTAGGAGCAACAGGATCCAACCCATGATGCAAACCACCAATCCCGGTGAGGTGGTCGTGATGTAACCCCTCCCGGTTTGCCCGATAAAGCCGCCCATCGCTTCCGAGAACCAGATGCAAGCGAGAGGTAAAATCGCGAACATGCCGACTTTGTACGCACTTTCGCCCCCTCCGTGCATGCCGGCGCCGATGACGTAGATCATTGCCAGCAGCGCCGAAAGAATCCGGTTCCAGTTCATCGCTGTGACTCCAGCCGCGCGGTTTGCATCACAGTCTTTCGACCTTTTCACGTTCGCCTGCGTTCTGCGCCTATTCTTCTGTCAACCGCGGTTTTGCTTCGGCTTCCGACTCCTTGGTCGGCCGGTTCATCCATTGCTTCCAATCAAACCGGGTGCTTTCGGGCGGCACCATCTGATGGATTCCGAACTGGCACTCGTGACCCGGCTGGTTCGCCCAATCCAGCCGGAAGAAAGCGAGGATGCCGCCGTCGAATTCGGGTTCTTTGGGCCAGCCACGGGGGATGGCGGCTCTCAGGAAGTCGGCATAGATGAGCCATAGCCTGATTTCTCCCTTGCCCGCCGTCTGCTTCCCGCCGAGGTGAACGACAAACTCATCCGATAGCGCAGTGGGAGCGATGGTTTGGCGATCCGCCTTCGGATTTCCTTCGGAACGCCATTCGGCGGAAACCAACGGCCTGGCTTTGGTGCCCGGCGATTCCTGACCGGACGCATCGTATTTGCGGATCAGGACCGCCGCAAAATCATTGTCCACCTGGTGCCCGGGATCCCATCCGCCATACCGGTCCACGCGCTCGGTGCCGGAGGCACGCAGCAGGCAGGCCAGGTTGGGCCAGAGCCATTGCTGTTGGGTGTCCCAAACCCGCACGTAGCGCATCCAATCGTATTTCGGGAAAGCCAGGCTGGAGTTCCAAAACTGGCGGTGCGTCTCGTCGGAAGGTCTTGTGAGCGACACCACGATTTTCAACAGAAGTTTTTCCCCGGCGGGTTCAGCCAGTCGTGCGGTCACTTGACCCCGCAAGAGGGCCGTCTTTTGGGTCGCGGCCTTCTCCTCGGGATTTAGCAAAGGCCAATGAATGTCGAAGCTGACCTTTTGGGAAAACGCGTTGGTCTCGGATACAGGAATCTCCGCGCCGTGAGACGAGTTGCATCCGGACAAAACCATCGCCAGCAGCAGCATGTTCCGGCTGATCGTTGTCATTGTTGCCACATCCCTTCGCGTCCGACTTCTGAATGCCGACCGCTGGTTGCCGCGCCGGGTTTCGATGCTCGGCCTAGCGCGGCACGCCGCAACACACCCTGAATCCATCGCCACTGCATGCGTTTGTTGTCTTAAGGCCCATGCGACTCGCACAGCGGCAGTATTGAGGATCGCCTCCTGCTGCCCGCACAACGTGAGCGGGGGCGTTGATGGACCAGGGCTCTTCATGCGCTTGCTGTTCATCATACCCATCCAGACACCATTCCCGCACATTTCCCAGCATGTCGGCCAATCCAAACTTGTTTCTTCCGCGAGACTTGAAGTGGTCCACGGGAGTCACAACGTCATACCCCGTCCCCATCTGTGATCCTCTCCAGTTCAATCGGTTCTCGCCCGCGGCTTCTTTTTCACCCCACCAGAACTTTGACTGCGTGCCCGCCCGGCATGCGTATTCCCATTCTGCCTCCGTTGGAAGCCGATAGACCATGGCAGCCGGCAACTTGTTCGCCTGTTTTTCCGCCGCTGTAAGCCACTGGCAAAACGCTACTGCGTCATTCCAACTGACGCAGGTCACGGGGTAGTTGTCTTTGATTTTGGTGCTGTATTTTGGGTCTTTCCAGTTGGCGCCTTTCACCCAAGCCCAGCCCTTGTCAGGAAATTTGGGCGCAAATGCCCGGCCTTCTTTTTCCGCGTCTGTCACGTAGTTTTTTGTATCAACGAACTTTCGCCACTGGGCAACGGTCAGCTCAGTCCGGCCCATCCAGAAACCCTGTTTGATGGTCGTTTTTCGAGGTTGGTCGCCTTCATTGCTTGCGGTCCCGCGTTCAGACGGCTTGCTTCCCATCATGAACTCGCCGGGTGGAATCCAGACCAGTTCGATGCCGGTGGACGTGGTCATGGTTTTTTCCTGGGCGGGGATGGCGGCGGGATGGGCCAGCAGCAGCGCGGTGGCGAAGGCAAAGAGGCTTACTCGGTGCATATTTTCCTCCGTAAGTTTGCGGGGCGATTATCCCGCATCGGTCTGCGGAGTTCAACCCCGGGTTTGCCGTGCGCGGCCCCGGCTTGATATTCACTGGCGACCCATTCAAAATCGCGCCGGACGTTATCATGACAACAAATCGCGCACTTCAATTCCGCGCCGCTGCGCTGCTGGCGCTGGCCGTCTGGATTTTGCCGGCAGCGACGGGGCGCGCGACGACGCTGTTGATCGAGGCGGAGAACCTCGAAATGACCGGCGGGTGGCAGAGTGTACGCGAGACCAGGGGCGTGCGCGAGTTTCTCTGGTCGGGGATGAAGAACCAGCCCGCACCGGCGGCGGGCGCGATCGAGTTGCCGAAGGCGGGGCGCTGGCGGCTATGGGTGCGCAGCAAGGATTTTCCGAACGACCGGCCCGGCATCCGCAACTTCACGGTGCGGCTCGGCGCGACGCGCGCGGCGAAGGTGTTCGGCCGGCACAAACAGGAGGGCATCAACGGCTGGGAGTGGGAGGACGGCGGCGCGTTCGATCTGCCCGCCGGACCCGCGCTGGTGGTGATCGGCGACGCGAGCACGGGGTCGGCCCGCTGCGACGCGCTGGTGCTGACGGACGATCCCGACTTTCGGCCGAAAGGTTTGCCGCACGCGTTGAAGCTGCCGGCGGCGAAGATGGTTCCGCTGGCGACGAGTTCGGTCAACGCGGAGCAGCGGCTCGTGCCGGAGCCGCTCCAGCACATCGAGCCGGAACCCGCCGCGACACTCGCGAACGACGCGGTCCGCTGGACGTTTCATCGCGCGGCGACGGCGGGCGGGCCGGCGGTGGCCTTGCAGGCGGCGTGGCGCGACGGCGGCGGATGGAAACCGCTGCGGGGCGAGCCGTGCGCGGAAGGTTATCGCGTGCTGTTCCGGCCGAAGGGCAACGATCCGAAAATCATCGCGACCCAGGTTCATCCGGCCTGGGACACGAGCCTCAGCGCGGAGGTCGAGGTCAGCGCGGGCGGCGCGTCCGTGAGAACGCGCGTGGGGCCGCCGACGGCGCCGTGGGCGGCGGGGCGCTGTTTCGCCTTGCGGCCTGCGTCGGTTCAACAGGTGGACGGCGGGACGGTGGAACTCGGTTTCGCGCCGCTGCCGGTCGGCCAACTGAAGGCGACATGGCGGCTTAGCGGCGGACAATCGCAGGCGCAAGTAACGCTCGACTTCACGCCGAACGGCCCCGGCCATGTCTCGCTCGGCTATCACGGCCTCGTTGCCGCGGCACCGGAGGACGTGGATTTCCTGCTGTTGCCCTTCATGTATCACGGGAAACGTTTTCCGGCGCGGCCGGTGACGCTGCTCAACTCGCACACGCCGACGCCGCTGGCGCTGGTGAACCGCGCCGGCGCGTCGCTGGCGCTCGTGGCCGAGCCGGGAGATTTGCCGTTCGAGTGGGCCAACCCGCGGAACTCCCGCTACGCGTTCGGCATCCGCAACGAGACGGGCCAGGCGCAGCCGTTCCTCTACGCGCCGGTGCTCGGCGAGCCCGGCAGCGTTGTCGCGGGCGGCGGGCCGTTGCGCGCGCGGTTCCGCGTCTGGCTGCAAGGCGGCGACGGCTACGAGGCGTATCGCCGCGTGGCGACGGAGGTCTTCGGACTGAGCGACTACCGCCGGCCGGCGTATGCGTCGCTGTCCGACGCGGCGCTGAATCTTTTTGATCTGATTCGCGACGAGAAAGCTTCCGGCTGGGACGCTCGCGCCAAGGGACCCTGGAACATCGAGAGCCGCAACACCGTCTCGCATTCGTCGCCGCTGACCTACCTGAGCTACTACCTGCTCACCGGCGACGAGGATTTTTACCGGCGGTTCGCGTTGCCGGCGCTGGAGTTCATGATCTCGCGGTCCGGCGCGCACTTCGCCGCCGAGCGCGAGATCGGGAGCAACTACTACCAGCATCAGCCGATGCGCGGGCCGATGTCCACCTACGGCGCGGCGGTGTTCGCGGGCGCGTTTGCGATGACGCACGGCCGCTCGCCGGCGTTGGGCGGCTTTTGCCTCGACGACAAGGGCCGGCCGCGCGTGACGAAGGGCTACAGCCACGTCCAGCCGTTCGAGGACGCGCTGGCGCTGTATCAGTTGACCGGCGAGACGCGCTGGCGTGACGCGGCGGTGGAGGCGGCCGACGCCCACATCGCCAAGAACATCACGCGCCTGCCGGTGAACGATCTCGGCACGGAGCCGTTTGTGAACATGAGTTTCGTGCCGGACTGGGAAGGATTGCTGCACGTCTATGACGCGACGGGCGAGCAGCGGTTCCTCGACGCGGCGGCGACGGCGGCGCATGGGCTGATGACGACGTTGTGGACGCAGCCGCCCATACCGGCCGGCGAGACGACGATTCATCCGGGCGGCAGCTACCGGAGCGCGGGGCATGTCTGGTGGTTTGGCGACAAGCGTTACCGTCGCGGTTTCGTCGAGGGCGCGCAACAGACCACCGATGAGAACGCGAAGTTCGACCTCCCGCCCGCGCGGTTGCCGGAAAAGCGCGTGCCCGCGTGGCAGGTCAGCAACGTCGGCCTTGGGCTGGAGCAGCCGTGCACCTACTCGCGCCCGGACAACGACGCCAACATCACGATGAACTGCTGGGCGCCGAACCTGTTGCGGCTGGCGCGGCTCACGGGCGACGACCTCTTCCGCACGGCCGCGCGCAACGCCACCATCGGGCGCTTTGGCAACTATCCGGGTTACTACATTGACGGCATGACGGACCAGTATCAGCGGCCGGATTATCCGGTCGCCGGGCCGGACGTGACGTGGCTCTATTTCCATCACATCCCGCCGTTCGCGGCCTACGTGCTCGATTACCTCTTCACCGACGCCGAGACGCGGTCGAAGGGCGCGGTGATATTTCCGTCGGTGCGCCAGTGCGGCTACGTGTGGTTCGACAACCGGCTGCGGGGCCACGCGCCGGGCAGCGTTTATGACGAGCCCGCGTGGCCGTGGCTGCATCGCACGGCGGCGACGGTGGACACGATCAATGTGGACCGCGTCCTGGCGCATGGCGGCGGCAAGTTTCACGTCGTCCTGCTCAACCAGGTGTGCGAAGAGCAGACGGTGCGCGTCACGTTCGATCCGCAGGCGCTTGGCCGCGCCGTGGACGGCGCGAAACTTTCCGTGCGGCTCGACAACCGTCCCGCGCCGCCGTTGCGGGTGAAGGACGGCGCGGTGACGTTGAAGCTGCCGTCGCTCGGCATCGCCGCGCTGACGCTCGATGACGTGAAGATTGACGTGCCGACCCATCGCGCCGCGCCGCCGCCGCAATTGCCGTTGCCAACCGACAGCGGCCTGCGCCGGCAGCCGGTCGCCGGCACGAAGCTGGAGGCCATTGGCACGGAGATTTGCGTGCCGCCGTTCACGTGGCGCGACCTCTATGTGTATATCGCCGCCGGCCTCGACGACTGCAAGAGCGCGACGCTCCGCTATCGCGTTGGCGACGGCGCGGAGCAGCAGGTGAAGGTGGAGCGTTTCCCGTGGGAATTTTCGGTGCGCGTGGACGATGTGCGCTCGCCCATCACGTGGAGTGTGGAAGCGCAGAGGTGAAGTTCCGATGACCATGGACGCCGCTGAACTGCTTGCCCTCGACCGCGTCGCCATCCGCGATGGCGAGCGGCTGGCGTTCCGCGGCACGCGCTGGACGTGGCGGCGCGGCGAGCAATGGGCCATCCTCGGCCCCAACGGCTCCGGCAAATCCCTGTTCGCGCTCGCGCTGTGCGGCAAAGCGCCGGTCGTGCGCGGCGAAATCCGCCATGGCTTCGCCGCCGAAGCCGCGCCGGACAAAGACGCCGTGCTGCTCTCGCCGCACGTCCAGCGCGAGATGATCCTCCGCGAAAGCTCCTTCTACCAGTCGCGCTGGCACAGCGGCCTCGGCGAAGGCCAGCGCACCGTCGCGCAATTCCTCTCGCAGGCCAGCGTCGAGGAGCTCAACCCCTTCGAGGTCGGCGCGCGCCGGGGCGACACGCGCGAGTTCCGCCGCCGCCGGCAGCGGTTCGTCCGCTGGCTCGGCGTCGCGCCGTTGCTGCGGCGGAAACTCATTCATCTCTCCAACGGCGAGCAGCGGAAAACGCTGCTGGTCCACACGCTGTTGCGCGCGCCGCGGCTGCTGGTGCTCGACGACCCGTTCGGCGGACTCGACACGGCCACGCGGCGGCGGCTGCGCGGCGTCATCGCGCGGTTGATGCGCGGCGGGCTGCCGGCGCTCGTCATCACGAGCCGGCCCGATGAAATCCCGCCGGAAACGACGCACCTGTTGCTCGTGAAAAACCGCCGCGTCGTCGCACAGGGCGCGAAAGCCGCGATGCTGAAACATCCGCTGGCGCGGCAGCTCGCCGCCGCGTCTGTGGCGGGACGCGCGAGCATTGAGACCGAAGACCGGAGTTTAACGGACATGGATGTCCGTTCTACTTTCCTCGGCAAACCGCTTATCGAACTCAACCACGTCACCATCCAGCGCGGACGCCGCCGCATTCTCGACGACGTGACATGGACGGTGCGCCGCGGCGAACACTGGGCGCTGCTCGGCCCGAACGGCTCCGGCAAGACCACGCTGCTGGGTCTCATCCAGGGCGACAATCCGCAGGCCTACGCGCTCGACCTCCGGCTTTTCGGCGCGCGGCCGCACTCGACGCAAACGCTCTGGCAAACGCGCCAGAAGATCGGCTGGCTCTCGCCCGAACTGCACCAGCATTACCCGACGGCATGGTCGTGCCTCGACGTGGTCTGCTCCGGCTTCTTCAACAGCATCGGCCTCCACCAGCATTGCACGCCCCGCCAGCGCGCCGCCGCCCGCCGCTGGCTGCGCGAGTTCGGCCTGGCGGACAACGCCGGCGCGGCGTTCGGCGAACTCTCGCTTGGCGACCAGCGGATGGTCCTGCTCGCGCGCGCGGCGGTGAAGAAACCGAGACTGTTGATCCTCGACGAGCCGTGCCAGGGCCTCGACACCGCGCACCGCCGCGCCGTGCTCGGCACGGTGGACCGCGTGGTGGCGCAGACCGGCGCGACGCTGATCTTCGTCACCCACCACGCGAAGGAAATGCCCCGTTGCGTCAGCCGCGTGCTGCGGTTGAAAGCGGGGCGGGCTTCATTTTAAAAATTGTAGCGGCGGGCTATGACCGCCGCTACAGTTTCGGCTTTGGCGCTGGGGAATCCCAACGGGATTCCATCACTCAGCCCGGGGTTGGCCGATGCCATCGGCCTACCCCGGGTCAATGTTCAAAAATCCGTCCAACTCTGAAGGAAACCTCTGCAAAAGCCCCGGAGCGGCGATCTCCAGATCGCCGAACCATCGTGGAATCTAAACGATTCGGCGATCTGGAGATCGCCGCTCCAAAACGGACGATGACTTTTGCAGAGGTCTCTGAAGGAGTTGGATCCATTTCCCATGACGATGCAACTCCGTTGGAGTTGAATTATTTTGGGATGGTTTCCCGGCGTAGGCCGGAGGACCGGCCAACGCCGGGCTGAGTGATTCCCACCCCGTTGGGGTGGGGCGGGAGGACGCGATCACATGAAATGTGACGAGCCGCCGGGCACGCCGCGTCGTCGTTTCGGCCGGCCCAGCGGTCCGGCCCTGCCTTTCGGCGGTCAGAGACCGCCGCTACAGTGTGGCCGATGGCTTTTGCAGAGGCTTCCATAAGATTTTGCGCTGGCATGCAAAAAGCGGCGCTGGGGGAAACACAGTAAATTGTAAAAAGCAAGCAAATTTCACTTGACATAATAGAGAAAATGCCTATATTTTGCGCCCGACGGTGAAAGGCAAAAAAAGAGAAGTCAGAAGTCAGAAGGGAGAAGGAGGAAGATGAGAGGAGGCGGGAGGCCCAAGAAATGTGCGCGGAAATGCGCAGCCAATCCGGTTTGATCCGACTGAATCCGACCAAATCCGACTGAATTTGACCGTATGAAACCCGTTGGGAATTGCAATTGCACGATGGCTGGAGCGGCAAGGTGGAACGCGACCTCCGGGCGCGATGGCCGCAGGCAGGAGAAAGATACGCGTTTGAAAAGCGAGACGCTCGACTCAAATATCATGCTTTTGCTTCTCAACGGCTGTCGCGCCCGGAGGTCGCGATCCACCTCGTTACTCGACTGCATCGGGAGGTTTACGGAAAGACGAATGGCCGCGCTTGATGACCGATTCCGCCTCCTCACGTCGGTGGCTACAGGTGTCGGCGCAATACCGGGGCGGCAGTCATTTTGTTTCGTTTTACAAAACGAAGCCATATGGCGGTCGTGGCCAAATCCGAAAAACCCCGTTTTCCTAGGGAATTCGAAAATTTCGATTCGGATCGGGTCTGGTGACGAAACATGTTTTTACGAAACGAACCCATATGAAAATCTCCGCCGAAGCTCTGTAGCGGCGGTCTCCGACCGCCGGCTGGAGTTTGGCCCTGACTATGGGAAAGAGTTTATTTTTTAGCTTGATTTCTAGTTATATAACTAGATACAGTCCCATCATGGGTTACCCAACTAAAGTCCAATGCATCCGCCGCAAGAACTC
>Ga0114951_10001228_pt1 | contig 32598 bp, 32 predicted proteins | sample AM7aDNAmetaG_FD_88677 | JGI IMG/M metagenome (GOLD analysis project Ga0114951, IMG submission 88677) | Freshwater microbial communities from Finland to study Microbial Dark Matter (Phase II) - AM7a DNA metaG | ecosystem: Environmental > Aquatic > Freshwater > Lake | place: Finland: Lake Alinen... | reverse complement strand
TCTTTTACTTCTTCAGGAAGAAATAACTTATATAAATCTGTCAAATCCATGGTTTATGTTTTTGACAAAATTAACTATTTTTTAATTTTCTCCCCAACTATTGAGGTTGACCCGAATTGTGTTTTGAATTTGACATGCCATTAACGACAAGTTGCCTTTGCTCAGTTGCAGAAGGTACAATAATACCACCAGGGCACATGCAGAAGGAGAAAACTCCTCTCCCATTAATCTGCTCTACAAGCTTATACTGTGCGGGAGGTAATATTTTGTCGTAGTCCTTGCAATGATATTGTATGGTATTGATTAATTCCTGGGGATGCTCTACCCTTATGCCCACAGCAAAAGGCTTAGGTTCTAAAAACACACCTTTATCATTCAGTAAATGATAAATATCTCTTGCTGAATGACCTGTTGCAAGAACTAAAAAATTAACATTATAACTTTGTGTATTATTGATTAATATTGACTTGACAGCATTATTTTTTATTTCAATATCAGTCAGTTTACTGTTAAAATGAATTTCGCCGCCATAATTAAGTATTGTTTCTCTCATCGACAAAATTACTCTGGGGAGTAAGTCTGTACCTATATGTGGAGAAGCATCATACAATATTTCAGGAGAAGCGCCGTGTGCAACAAAAGTATTTAGTATATTGTGTATATCTCCTTTCTTTTTAGATCTTGTAAACAGTTTCCCATCGGAAAAAGTACCAGCTCCCCCCTCACCAAAGCAATAGTTTGAATCAGTATTTAATTGATGTTCTCTATTAAGTAAAGCGATATCTATTTTACGTTCACTGATAGCTTTACCTCTTTCAAAGATGATAGGTTTGATACCTGCTTTAATAAATTCCAAAGCTGCAAAAAGACCGGCAGGACCGCTACCAATAATATGGACTTTTTTTTCATCTGTTACTTTGCCATAGGTTATAACTTCGTTTTCAGTAACATTAGGCTCATCAATATAAAGTCGGAACTTGAAATAAATTTTTACTGTTTTTTGTCGGGCATCGACAGTCTTTTTCAGTATCTCAAAATCTTTTATGCATTCTTTTTTCAAATAAACACTTCTAGCAATAAAAGTCAGATAGTTATGCTTTTCCAGAGCCTGTCCTGGTGTTAAATATAATTCAATTTCTTTGATCATCAATTATTCAAAAAGGAAGGAAATCATCAGTGATTTGGAATTTAAACGATCAATAGGGGCTGTGTAAATTGTTTTGTCCCTGACCAATAAATCTCTTATACCATAAGTCATCTTAAGTTCAGTAGCAAACTTGAAATATTCGAGATAAAAGTCGAATCCAACACCCAATTCAAAGGCATAATCGTTTTTTCTGAGTTTTACAAGAACCTCACTTTCATCTTTTTTCCCCTGTTTAGAAGCCAGATCAATAGTATATTTGGCTCCACCAATAACATAGGCTCTTACATTTGTAATTCTCGCCGATTTGTATTTTAATAAAAACGGAAATTCAAGCAATGTTGATTCAACTTTCTTGGTTTCATTAAATAGTATAGAATCCTTATAGGCTAACTTATAAATAAGACTTCTGTCTCCAAATGACAATGTAGGTATAAAGCGAAGATCAAAATACTCACTAAGTCTCATATTAGAGACAATACCTATATCAAATCCCCAGTTGGAGCTAGATTGCAATACAAATAAAGAATCGAATTGCTTAAAATCTTCTTTAGGTTTGATGGCAAAATCCATCTTATTTAATCCCAGTATAAACCCAAAATGATATCTCTTCAAATCAAATCCGGGTAAATTCTCAATCAATACACGCTTTTGTGCAGATATTATATTTGTTGTTAATATTAAAATTAATAATATTAAATACTTTTTCATGCTCACCTTTAAGAATTTGCTTATTAACGCAATCAATTTATATTTATTTTGTTAATGTCGGTTTTTTTGAAATGTATAATGTTGAAATTCCAAACGTAAGTGGTTTATTTTCAATATTAACAAAACCATTTAATCTCAGAAATTCATTAAAAGCTTTACCTTCAGGAAATTCAGAAACAGACTTGTTAAGATATTTGTAGGCATATTTATGTTTAGACAATTTATTGCCTACAAAAGGTAAAATCTTAGAAAAATAGAAGTTATATACATTTCTGATAATATAATTTTTAGGCTTTGAAAATTCAAGAATACACAACAATCCATTACCTTTCAAAACACGATAAATTTCTTTTAAACTGCCATTAATTTCAGGAAAATTCCTTATACCAAAACCAATCGTAACGGCATCAAAAACTTCATCATTAAAAGGCAATGCCATCGCATCAGCATTAAGTAATTCAATACGGTGAGTCAAATTACATTTAATAACTTTTTGTTTACCTATAGCTAACATCTGTTCAGAAATATCTACTCCGGTAATCTTTACTTTATTTAATCTTTCAGCTGTTGAAATAGCAAGATCAGCAGTACCTGTCGCAATATCTAAAATTGACGAGGGGTTGCTTTTCTGTAATGTCTTTACTGTAACATTTCGCCAGTATTTATCTATACCCAAAGAAAGAAAATGATTTAAAAAATCATAACTTTTGGCAATGCCATCAAACATATTCCTGACATCTACTTTCTGATGTTCTATATTATTGTTATTTAAAGTTGTTATCATTCCTTATTACAGCAGTAATTTGACAGCTTCATTAAAAAACTTTTCCTTGTCAATTGGTATCACGCCTACATGTTCGCAAACAACACCTCCTGCCAGATTAGATAAGGCGGCTGTTTTCCCGGCACTCAGCTTTAAGGCTATACATAAAGCAGCCACACTGATAAGTGTATCGCCTGCCCCAGACACGTCAGCTATAGTGCGTAAATGGGCTGGGATTTTTATAATATTAAACTTATTCCCCAGCATTTCAGAAATCAAAACACCATGTTCAGATAAACTTAAAAGTACTGTTGCAATATTTTGTTTCTTTTGAAAATCGGTAAGAGCAGAAGTAAAGCTCTCCACTTCTGAAAGGTTCAAATCTGCTTTTAACCCATCGCACAACTCTCTGAAATTAGGTTTAAATAGCTGAATTTGAGTATAATGTGAAAAGTTATTCTTCTTTGGGTCAACAACAACAGGAACATTATTTTTCTTTGCAACTTCTATTGTGCTATCAATCAATGTTTTGGAGATAACTCCTTTATCATAATCTTCAAAAATTATGACATCAATTTTTTCAGTATTAATTATTTTTTTTATTTGAAAAAATAATAATGCCGTCTCATTATCTGTAAGAACGCTCTCTGTCTCTTCATCAACCCTAAGTAAATGGCTATTGTTACCAATAACTCGAAATTTTACAGTGGTTAAGCGCTCTTTGGATTTTATTATTCCGTGTGAGGGCATATTCTTTTCTGCAATGATTTTACAAAAAGTATCACCTTTTTCATCATCACCAATAACTGAACATATTATAGGCACAGCACCTAGTGACTGAATATTTATTGCCACATTGGCAGCGCCACCGAGTCTGTTTTCTCTTTTAACAACATTGACAATTGGTACCGGTGCTTCAGGTGATAAACGTTTTACGTGGCCCCAGATGTATGAATCTATCATCACGTCACCAATAATAAGGACTTTTAAACCATTAAAGCCCACGAATATTTTTTCAAGTTCTTCTTTTGAAAACATATTATTTTTTTTAGGACTGCAAAGTTACTATTAAAGCTTAATAAATAAATAAAAAATCGAAAGATAAAGATTTTAAAGAAGACAGAAGACTGATCTAAGATGAGTTAAAAATAAAAATGGAATATTGGAATGATTGAAAGATTATCTTTTTTTATTTGAGTAGTCAGGCTCTTCCAGATACATTTTTATATCTTTTGGTTTATCCAGTTTCAGAAAAACGTGCCAATAAGCTTGTTTGGTCATAGAATCCCAATGAATGATTGTATATCTGTATTGAAAAGTTTGCACAATATTAAGAATAAAAAGAAGGATAATTAGAATGCCTAAAACTATACGATGCCACGAGAATCTTTCAAAAATCATATTAATAAGAGCTGCTAACGGTATAACAACAACAGCTAAAGATTCTATCATAGAACGTTGCCCGAAACATCCACCATACCACCAACACCACCAAGATGCCACAATGTAAATCTGAAATATTAAATAGGTAATGGTTCCACTTCTGAGTTTGGCTGTGTCTTTATTTAAACAAAAGATACCTGCAATAGCAATTAATGCTAATGGTGTGTATACAAACCATCCTTTGCGGTAGCTGAATAAAACGTTTATAATTTCAGGTTTTGTAAATGAAAAACTCTCATCACCATAGGTATAGAAAAAGAAATGACCTGTAACAATTTTCCAATAAATAAGTTGAGGTACCCAAACCAAGCAGAACATTAAAACAGCAAGCATCCACTGGGGATAAGTTTTAAAAAACAGCATTATATTGTCTTTAAAGTCTTTTAATGATTTTACCCCATAAAGGATTAAGATTATTACAATTATCAAGTTAGGAAGCCTTATAAGACTTATAAGTCCAAGCACTAAGCCAATTCCCATGGCAGTTTTAAGCTGTTTTCTTTCATGCCATTTGACAATTAATAATAAACAGACAGCAAACAATGAAAAGCTATATACATGACTTAAACCCGGTTCATTTGAAGCATAGTACAACAGATTTGTTGCAAAAACTATTAATATTAATGAAACAGATACAACAATAGGTTTGTAGAAACGGCTCAGCAACTTGTAAAGGCAAAATAGTCCTAAAAACAGAAATAATAAAGCGTTTAAAGAAATGGCTCTTTGGTAAGGTGCAGAATAACCGTCTGTAACACCTCCCGTGATTAATTGCCAGGAATGTACCAATGCAAAAGACGGTAAATACATTAAAGCCACACCCATACTTACTTTTAAATATCGGTTACCATTACTATCCAAACTGTACCAGGCATAATTACCGAGTTTTGGTATCGTGTCAAAATACTTCATGTGCAGGTCTTTGTAAATAAAGGCTGCAGGCACATACGCATAATAGACTTTTACGTCCCATTCAAAAATTTCCGACTTATTCCATCGGGCAATATTAAATTGGATATATAGTAAAATACCTATTATTAATACTATGACAAACTTGGGATTTAGAATAGATTTTAACATTAATAAAGTCCGCTTTATTTAAAAATAAATTTTACAAATCTAAATATTATTTTGTATGAATATAATAATGGAATTATGTAAACCTTATATCGATTACTGAATCAACAATTCGAAAAATTAATTCTTTAGTAATAAAGAAATCTCTTTACTTTCAATGTAGCAGTTTTATGAAAAGGTTCTTTTTGAAGCAGTACGAGTTGTATTCTGCTGTTTTTGTTAACCCTCGTATTTACATATTCTTTCAATTCATTAAGGATTTCTTCAATAATGTCGTCAAATTTCCTTGAAAACTCTTCTTTTAGGCAGTTATATTTTTCTTCAAGTTCTTCCATATTTAAATGAACCATAGCTATAAGCTTACCTTTTTTCTCTAAAACCAACGACTCAACAACATACCTGAAATTGTTAATTACTGATTCTATCTCTTCAGGATATATATTCTCTCCACTAGAACCAAGAATAATATTTTTAAGCCTGCCCTTAATAAATAGATTGTTTTTATTGTCAAGAACTCCTAAATCTCCGGTATTTAACCATCCATCAGATGTAAGCACTTCACTTGTCAATACAGGCTCTTTGTAATATCCCTTCATTATATTCTCCCCTTTAGCCCATATTTCGCCCTCGCCTGTTTTCGGATCAGGGCTTATAATTTTAAGACTTACACCGTTCATTGCAGGACCTGTTGATTCCAAAACTGAACTGAAAGGAGGCGCACCTGCCAGTAAAGGAGAAGCTTCAGTAAGACCATATCCGATGGCATAAGGAAACTTTGCTTCCATTAGAAATTTTTCAACAGTCTTATTCAGCTTAGTGCCACCGATACCGAAAAATTTTAGGTTACTGCCAAATGTCTTCTTAAGCATTTTGCCGGCAATCCTGTTCAATAGTTTTCTAAAAGGTGGCATCCTGTAAAGAATTTTTGTAATGAACTTACCATTAAATGAAGGAAGTATTTTGTTAAAATATATTTTTTCGATTATAAGAGGGACTGTTAATATAACTGTTGGTTTTACCACTTCTAATGCAGGAAGCAACACAGATGGAGTGGGTGGTTTTCTGAGATACCAGACAGCAGCTCCAAACATCACAGGCAATATTAGTCCGAGTGTGTTCTCATAAGTATGTGACAACGGCAATACGGAAAGAAATCTGTCTGACGAAGTCATTGGCTGAATAAGTGAACCTCCATAAGCAGTAAAGCAGATGTTTCTATGTGTAAGCATAACACCTTTAGACCTTCCAGTAGTGCCTGATGTATATATTATCGCTGCAAGATCGTCCTCTTTAATATCATATTTATTTAAACATATAGCATCTTGCTCAAAGAAAAGTCTGTTGTCTTCCTTAAGTAAAGTAAAATCGTCCATCATTATATTTATGATGCTCTTGTCAATATATTTAACTTTAGGGAGCAAAGTTTTAGATACAAATACTATTTTAGATTCAGAATGAGAGATAATATTTTCAATTTCGGCAACCGAAAAATCGTTCAGTATAGGAATAACGACAGCACCCATTGACGTAATTGCGAAATAGGCAATACCCCAGTTGGGCATGTTTGGACTTAGTAAAGCTACTTTATCATTTTTTTTTATGCCAAGTTTTTCAAGCATAGCTATCAGCGCGTTAACTCTTTTTCCTACTTCGCTGTAGGTAAGCGGTTTTTCATCTACAAAACCTAAAGCATTTGAGTTGCCGTATTTTTCAACAGTAGCAGCAAGAATAGCAGGAAAAGTGAATCGGGTCTTTATTTTTGTTTCATCAATTTTCATTAATTAACAGCGTTAGCAGTTGTAATTTTTATCACTTTTTAGAAAAAGTATTCAATAAGTGGAGAATAAGTTTATATGAGTTGGCAAAATTACTTATTTTTTTTATTTCATTTTTTTTTATAAAAAACCACTAACATTATTTCTTTGAATACAATATGTATTTTTACAAATGCCTTATAAGTAAAGGACATTTAGAAGTTGCTTTACTTTATTATTCTTTACAATTAATATAGGTCGAATTAATTTTCTAAAAACTCTGTTTTTTTTAGATTTACAGAATTTGAATTTTTGAACTCACGCGGTATAATCTAATTATTTTTTACACAGCGCACATTGAAACCGTATAGCTCAAGGTCGAGGTAGCTGCTTAAATTGCTGTCAATAAGATAAACGTTTCCATACCAAATACCTTTGTTGTACTCATCTGTAGAGCTCCACCACAAACCGCTGCTACCTATAAGTTTGTAGATTCCATTACTGCCACGGTAGCCCCCCGGAAGGGCTGTAAAGCCATAATTATTTGTTCCATTTCCATTGCTATCCCAACCCGTTGTTGATTTCAGCTTAGAACCTCCACCCCCATCTTTATCAACAAAACTTACTAAAATATTCCATTCATCATTACTGGGCAAGTGCCATCCTTCTGGGCAAGCTTTCTTAGCTGTATTCCAATCATATAGTCTGCCATATTTTTCACAATTTATTTTTTTATTTTCATAACACCAGCTTCCTTTACCCGTAGCATATTTGAGGTTTTCTGCCATCCATGTTTGATTTCTAATCTTTGCAATCTTATAAGTTATGCTGTCGCGGGTGTCTGTAATTTTTTCATATGAAACAGGTTGCGTTTGAGAAAATGCTGTATGAAAAATGAACAATAAAAAAATTATTTTAATTAATACTTTCAAATTGATAATTTTTTAGATTAAACATATTTTCAATTCTACTTCATTTAAAAAATCCATAGCAAATATAATATTTTTTTTCAAATAAGTCAACATAAAAAGAAAACAAACACAAATTCAAATTATAGTATTTTTGCAAATAAAAAAACATTATACATAAACGCCTATTTAATAAATGTTTATAAAACCACTCAACGATAATCTCAAAAGTCGATTTGACATCGTAGCCAAACAACTAGAGGGAGAGCTTCATTACAGAAATCTTTACAGGCTTTTATATGCCACTGATGCCTCTGTTTACAGAGAAATACCTTTAGCTGTTGTATACCCAAAAAATAAAAAGGATATTAAACTTGTTATTGAGCTGGCTCATAAAGAACAACTGTCAGTTATTCCGCGTACTGCAGGTACTTCTCTTGCCGGTCAGGTTGTAGGTGGAGGCATAGTGGTTGATATTTCTAAATACATGACCCGCATCATTGAACTGAACATAGAAGAAAAATGGATTAAGGTGCAACCAGGCGTTATTCTTGACGAATTGAACAAGTATCTGGAACCTCACAATCTTTTTTTCGGTCCGGAGACTTCAACTTCTAACCGCTGCATGATGGGTGGCATGGTGGGTAATAATTCGTGTGGTGCTCATTCACTGATTTACGGAAGCACACGAGACCATGTTATTGCTGTTGATGCCATTCTAAGCGATGGCAGCGAAGTTACATTCTCACCCCTTTCAAATGATGAGCTTTCTAAGAAAAGAGCGTTAGATACTCTGGAAGGCAAGATTTACAAGCATTTAACAGATATACTTTCAAACGAAGAAAATAAAGAAAATATACTTGCCGAATACCCTGACCCTGCCATTAAACGCCGCAACACAGGGTATGCCATAGACATCTTGCTTGACCAGCAACCCTTCAACAAAAACGGACAGCCTTTCAACCTGGCCAAATTAATTGCCGGTTCTGAAGGTACTCTGGCATTTCTTACCGAAATAAAGCTCAACCTTGTTGAAATACCACCTAAAGACAAAGGACTATTATGTGCTCATTTCAACTCTGTAAATGAAAGCCTAAAAGCCAACCTTATTGCATTGAAGCATAACCCCGTATCAGTAGAACTAATTGATAATGTAATAGTTAATTGTACAAAAGAAAATATAGAGCAGAAAAAGAATCGTTTTTTTATTGAAGGAGACCCTGGTGCCATTTTAATCATTGAATTTTTCGACATTTCAAAAGAAAAAATTATTGAACGCTCAGAAGCTTTAATTGCTGATTTTAAGCAAAATAACATGGGCTATCATTTCCCGTTGCTGCTCGGTGGGGATATGAACAAAGTATGGGCTTTGCGTAAAGCAGGTCTAGGGTTGTTGTCTAATTTTGAAGGAGAAGCTAAGCCTGTTGCCGTTACTGAAGACACTTCCGTTAATGTAGAGGTATTGCCTGATTATATCCTCGACTTCCAAAAGTTGCTCGACAAGCATCATTTGAGCTGCGTGTATTATGCCCATGCCGCCACAGGAGAACTCCACCTAAGACCTGTTTTAAATCTGAAAAAAGCTGAAGATGTAGTCTTATTTCGTACTATTCTTCATGATACCGCCTTATTAGTAAAAAAATACCGTGGTTCATTGAGCGGCGAACATGGCGACGGCAGACTCAGAGGTGAGTTTATTCCCCTAATGATAGGAGAAAAGAACTTCGCTATCGTAAAAGCTATAAAAAAGACATGGGATCCCACAACTGTTTTTAACGCAGGTAAAATTGTTGACACACCGCCCATGAACTCCTCTTTACGGTTTGATACTGATCAGAAACCGCTTAAAATAGACACTTTATTTGATTTCAGTAAAAATAATGGCATCTTGGGCGCTGTCGAGTTGTGTAATGGATCTGCCGACTGTCGCAGGACAGCTATAATGGGCAGTCTTATGTGCCCCAGCTATATGGCAACTCTTAACGAAACAGACACCACACGTGCAAGAGCAAATATCTTAAGGGAGTTTTTAACACGCTCAACAAAAAAAAATCCTTTCGACTACGAAGAAATCTATCAGGTATTGGATTTGTGCCTTTCGTGTAAAGCATGTAAGAGTGAGTGCCCATCAAATGTCGACATGGCAAAATTAAAAGCCGAATTTCTATATCATTATTATAAAGACCATTCTGTACCTCTTCGTACAAAACTAATTGCACATATCACTTCAATTAATAAAATAGGAAGCATAGCACCACAGTTATTTAATTTTTTTGTTGCCAATTCGTTCTTCTCAGGTGTAACAAAGAAATTGCTTGGTTTTGCGCCCATGCGTTCCATACCGCTTTTATACAAAACCACTCTAACTAAATGGGCTGAAAAGCATCTTTCACAGCTTAATAATAAAGCGTTTCAAAAGACAAGGATTTTACTTTTTAACGATGAATTTACAAACTACAATGACACTGAGATAGGCATCAAAACTATTAAACTACTGACAACACTTGGTTATCATGTTGAGCTGCCTAAAACAGATAATAGTGCCAGAACTTTCCTTTCAAAAGGTTTACTGAAAAGAGCTAAAAAAATTGCCAATAAGAATATTTCAGTATTGAAAGATAAAGTTAACGAAAACACAGTTTTGTTGGGCATCGAGCCCTCTGCTATTCTTGGTTTCAGAGATGAATATTTAGAATTGGCTACCCTTGAAAATAAAGAGGCTGCACTGCATCTTGCTCTCAAAGCTTTGATGATTGATGAATTTTTTGCAATAGAAATTGAAAAAGGACATGTATCCAAAGATTCTTTTATAAAGGAAAAACGTAATATCTATCTGCATGGTCATTGCCATCAGAAAGCCCTGACGTCTATAGCTCCCACTAAGAAGATGCTCGAACTGCCAGAAAATTATTCAGTTGTTGAGATAAAATCGAGTTGTTGTGGTATGGCAGGCAGTTTCGGGTATGAGAAAGAGCATTATGAAGTTTCACAAAAGGTAGGTGAATTGGTTCTTTTCCCTGCTGTACGAGGTGCAGAAAAGGAAGCTTATATCTGTGCACCGGGCACCAGTTGCAGGCACCAGATAAAAGATAGCACAGGCAGGAAAGTCTTGCATCCTGCTGAAATACTATTTGAAGCCCTTAATAATGAAAATTAAATTCTATACATGAATTATCATAAGAGGTGTAGTTGAGTGATACACCATCTTCTTAGCAAGACTGGGATTGAAAAAACGCTCAATAATATTTCTCTTCCTTGTTGACATGCAAATAAGATCTATTTTGTTATCTTTTACATAATTATTAAATGCATTGATGTAATCTTTGCTTTCTAAAAACTTAAAATGAAGCGGGAAGGAAATAACACTTGAAAGATAATCTTTTATTTCATCCATCTTTGCTTTCTGATATGCATTAATCGGTTTGTCACTGGCATGAACACAATGCAGTTTAATATTTTTGAAAGGAGAAAGAATAACAATCAGCTTACGAATAGTCATGTAATCAACATCATCTAAATCGGTGGTAAACATAATATTATAAGCATTTTGCTGGTCATCGAAACTTGAATTTTCGGGAACTGATAAAACAGGGATTTTAGACTTCTGAATAATTTTCCATACCACGCTTCCTAAAATGCTGCTACTCTTATTGCTTTGTCCATGAGTACCCATGATAATAAGACCGGGAACGAATGTTTCGGCAGCACTCAGAATAGTATCAGAAACAACACCTTCTATTATTCGGTGTGATATTTTTGCATCCACTAAAGCTCTTTTAGCTACATATACATTCATTTTCTCTAGAAAAACCTTCATGTCTTCCTTTGCCTTTGTTAGTATTTCATTTATTACAATATCAAGATTGAATTGTGAGATATTCACGTCGGGTGCAGCAATCATATCAATAGCAGGAGAATAATATACATGTAAAAACCTTACGGAAGCGCCATAAATATGCCCTATCTCAAGTGCAAAATAAGCTGTTCGTAATGAATTTTCAGAAAAATCAACAGGTACCAGAATCTTACGTATATGCCTCGTTTTTTTTAGCTTCTTTTTGCCATCCCTTTTATATTGACCTTTAATGGCTATATAAATTTTAATAGCACGCTTTACGTCCGTCTCTTTTACCATCACCCTCACACCTTCTGAAACAGAAGCCTGTATCAAATTCAAATTAGAAAGGGAACACTCAATGCCTTCAGACTCTAGCTGTGCCTTTAACAATTGTGCTCTTGAAAAATTTTCAATTGTTATTATTATTAATTTCTCTTCCATAAAAAAATAATTCTTATATCGTTTTTTACTTTATTTTTCGTAAAACTATACAAATTTATATTAATTTTTTAGTTTTTTTTATTTTTTAACATTTTTTAAATCCTTTTTTTTTAAGTGGGTCTTAAAAAAAATCATAATTATTGGAAAATTGAAATAAAAAAAAATCTATAAAACACTATTTAAATAGATAGAATAATTGAATAATATTGTATTTTAAAATAAAATATATTGTGAATATATTAATATTTGCACAAAGTCATTATTTCTCAATCAGTAAAATCATGTTTTGTATATCATTGAATATCATGTTTTTACAATTAAACAAATATAAATTATGAGGATTTTAAAATAAATTTAAAAAAAATATAAATAAAATGTTGAAAGTATATTTGTTAAATCAAAAATATGTTTTACTTTTGCACTCCGATTTTAAAAAGATTTTTTTAGGAGTATAAATAATAACAAAGCATGGATAAATTAAGTTATAAAACTATTTCAGCAAATAAAGAAACTGCAACCAAAGAATGGGTATTGGTTGATGCTGAAAATGAAGTATTAGGGCGTTTAGCCACTAGAGTAGCAAAATTAATAAGAGGTAAATACAAGACCAATTTCACACCTCACGCAGATTGTGGAGATAATGTAATCATTATTAATGCTGAAAAGATAAGAGTTACAGGAAACAAAGCAACCAAGAAAGTTTATATCAGCCATACCGGTTATCCTGGTGGTCAGCGTTTTAAAACTTATCAAAAAGCGCTAAACACTAAGCCTGAATTCATTATTGAAAAAGCTGTAAAAGGGATGTTACCTAAAAATACATTGGGTAGTGCATTATTCAGAAATTTATATGTTTATAAAGGTACTACTCATCCGCATGAAGCACAACAACCAAAATTAATCAATTTAAACTCAATTAAATAAAAATGGAAGTTATTAATACATTAGGACGAAGAAAAACAGCTGTCGCCAGAATTTATCTTAAACCAGGCAAAGGAAACATTACTGTTAATAAAAGAGATTCAAAAAATTACTTTCCTACAGGCACTTTGCAATACGTTATAAACCAACCTTTGATCTTGACAGATAATATTGGAAAGTATGACATTAAGGTCAACTTAGAAGGTGGTGGTTCCAATGGGCAAGCAGAGGCTTTACGTCTTGCCATTGCCCGTGCCTTATGCAAAATTGATCCTACATACCGTTTAATTCTGAAACCAAAAGGTTTACTTCGCAGAGACCCCCGTATGGTTGAAAGAAAGAAACCAGGACAACCTAAAGCACGTAAAAAATTCCAATTCAGCAAACGTTAAGATTACCGATATTATATTGATTATTTATTTAAAAATTGATAATGACTGATTACAATGAATTATTAGATGCAGGTGTACATTTTGGTCACCTCAAAAGAAAATGGAATCCTAAAATGGCTCCTTATATTTTTACGGAGCGTAATGGTATTCATATTATAGACCTGAACAAAACCTTGGTTAAACTTGAAGAGGCAGCTAATGCCATGAGGCAGATTGCCAAATCAGGTAAGAAAATTTTATTTGTAGCAACAAAAAAACAGGCTAAAGACACCGTAAGTGAACTGGTAAGCCGCGTCAACATGCCTTACATGACAGAAAGATGGCCCGGTGGAATGCTTACCAATTTTGCCACTATCAGAAAAGCTGTTAAAAAAATGGCTACCATTGATAAGATGGCTACTGATGGCACTTTAGAAAATATGTCTAAAAGAGAAAGACTTCAGGTAAAACGTGAGAAAGCAAAACTCGAAAAAGATTTCGGTAGCATCGTTGATCTTACAAGATTGCCCGCTGCTGTTTTTATCGTTGATATTTTGTTTGAAAATATAGCTGTTGCTGAAGCCAGAAAACTTAACATCCCAACATTTGCTATTGTTGACACAAACTCAAATCCCAACGAAGTTGATTTCCCAATTCCGGCAAACGATGATGCTTCTAAATCTATTGGTCTTATTGTTGGTGTTATGGTAAATGCTATTGAAGAAGGATTAGCAGAAAGAAAAGTAGAAAAAGACAAACAAGTCGAAGAAGAAGAAGAAGAAAAAGCAGAAAGAATTAGACTTAAATCTTTAGAAGGCATTGACGAAGATGAACATGAAACAGAAGCCGAAAAAATAAAAAGACTTAAGAAACTTCATGATGACGATCAAGTTGAAGGCGAGAAAAAAGACAGAAAAACTATTGGTTCAAAAAAATTATCTTCTAAGAAAAGATAGTTTTTAAAATATTTAAATAACTTATTAATTTTCATTTAAAATGGCAAATATTACTGCAAGTGAAGTAAACAAATTAAGACAAATGACAGGTGCTGGAATGATGGATTGCAAAAACGCACTTGTTGAATCAGATGGTGATTTTGAAAAAGCTATTGATTACTTACGCAAAAAAGGACAGAAATTAGCAAGCAAAAGAGCCGACCGAGATGCTAACGAAGGTATTGTATTAGGCAAAACTTCTGCTGATTATTCAACAGCAGTAATCATCATGCTCAATTGCGAAACAGACTTCGTGGCTAAGAATCAGGAATTTATTGATTTAGCAAACATTATTGTTGAATATGCTTTGATTAAAAAACCTAAAAACCTTAACGAAATTCTCGAATCTAATATTGAAGGAAGAAGTGTTAAAGATAAAATTACCGATTTGATTGGTAAAATAGGCGAAAAAATTGATCTGGCTCACTACTTTATTCTTGAAGCTCCATACTGTGCTGCTTATAACCATAACGGCAACAGAATAGCTACAATTGTTTCTTTAAACAAAAAGGAGGTTACTGATTTATTTGAAATCAGCAAAAACATTGCTATGCAAATTACTGCTATGAATCCTGTAGCTGTTGATAAAAAAGACGTTACGCCCGAAGTGATGCAAAGAGAAATTGAAATTGGTAAAGAACAGGCTCGCCAGGAAGGCAAACCGGAAGCTATTCTTGAAAAAATTGCCTTAGGTAAACTCGAAAAATTTTATAAAGAAAGTACTTTATTAAATCAAGAGTATATTAAAGACAACAAAATCACAATTAAGCAATATCTTTCTCAGGCTGACAAAGACCTTAGTGTAATCGTTTTTCACAGATTGCAATTAGGCGCATAAGCTTAATTTATTAAAATTAAAAAAAACCTGTTGATAAATATCAGCAGGTTTTTTTGTTTTAATTCTCAAGTCATAAATTTATAACCTTTTTGGAAATTTGCGCTTTGAATTAAGTTAAAAGGTCATCTTTCATCAAACCCTTCGAAAGATTTATTTTGAAGTAAAGGAACAAAACGAAAAGTATCAAGGTCTATAACTTCAAGAGAACCATCAGATAATTTAGTAATTTTCTTCATAATCTGATAGTCACCTTTAGTAGCATTGAGAGGAATCACCATCATCCCCCCTGTTTTGAGTTGTTCTATCAACTTCTCAGGTATTTCGGGTGCTGCTGCTGTGACTATTACCTTATTAAAAGGAGCAAAAGTAGGCAACCCAGCATATCCATCGCCAAAAAACAACTTAGGCATATAGCCTATTTTAGGTAATAATGCTTTGGTTTGTTTAAAGAGAGACATTTGTCTTTCAATAGAGAAAACTTTGGCTCCCATTTCACACAGTACGCAAGACTGATATCCTGAACCTGTTCCAATTTCTAAAATTTTATCTCCCGACTTCACTTCTAAAAGCTCAGTTTGATATGCTACAGTAAAAGGTTGCGAAATGGTTTGCCCTGCAGCTATAGGGAAAGCACTGTCTTTATATGCAAACTCAACAAATGAAGAATCCATAAATAAATGACGTGGTACATTTTCTATGGCTTTAAGTACATTTTCATCTTTAATGCCTTTTGCTCTTAACGTCTCAACCAATTTTTTTCTCAATCCCTTATGCCTGAATGTATCCATATCTATATTGTATCCATTTCTTAATTTACAAAAGTAACTTTCTTTTATAAAATCTCAAAGTAAATTATAATTTTAATAAATATTAAATAGAACGAGCTAATCGATATTATTTCGTATTTTTGTATATGTTGTTAGCATGCATAAAAATATCAATTAAAAAATTAAAGAAAAATGAAAAAAAATAAATTTATTTTTATCGCAATGTTTGCTCTAACAATTATAGCATTTATGGTCATCAGCCCATTAAAATCTGTAAGCCAGAAGCAAACTGCTCAATCGGGAATTTCTATTCCTGAAGATGTGGCAAAAATCCTTAAAAATTCCTGCACAAGCTGTCATGATGCGAACAGCAAGGGAACTGCCAAATTAATATGGAATTTTTCTGTATGGGATACTTATGCTGTTGAGAAACAAGAAAAAAAATCAAATGCTATATGTAATGCGATGACCAAAGGAAGTATGCCGCCATCAGGTATAAAGCAATCTAATCCAGATAAAATTCCAACTAAAGCGCAGACGGAAATTATTTGCAAATGGGCCGCCTCTCTGGCAATAAAATAATCTATGAAAAGCAAAATATGATTCAAAATATAGCATACTTTTTAATTTTTGGAAAACCGTTGATAATGTACATTGGGATATTTACCTTACTCTTCGTGATATTCACAGCAACGATAGGCTTTTTGAATTATAAAGGGATTAAAATAATTCCTTTTAAATGGCATCTGATATTTGCTATATTAACAATTGCCTTTGCTGTAATACATGCAATTTTTGGGTTATCAATTTTTCTCGATTTTTAAACCTGAATACTGTATTGGAAATTGGTGGAGTGCCTGTGATTGAAGATTTAGGAATTAGTTTTCTAATGAAAGTAACAAAACAATTATTATTATCATTGTAAATACAATTCTTTATAAAGCTGAAATATTGAGTGATGAAGATCACAGCCTGATGCACAGCAAACATACACTCAAATTTACTGATTTTATAATCACAAATCAATAGTTTTGAGGAAAAAATCCATCACTTTTTGAAAATTACTAAATAATTCTATATTTTTGTCTTTTTAAATGGTGATGGGGTTCGCCAATAAATGCAACAATGCTGATGACTCCTACTAAATTTAATTATTAGGAGTATTATGAATACATATTACATTCCTCTTATTGTTGCAGCAATCGTATTTATTTCCAGTTTATTTTCTGTAAGACTTGGTTTATCTGTTGCAATTATTGAAATAACAATAGGTGTTATTGCAGGAAATCTTGGTATGAAAACAGAAGAGTGGATGATATATCTGGCAAATTTTGGTGGAATTATTCTTACATATCTTGCCGGGACTGAAATAGACACAAAACTTTTTAAAGAAAAATTTAAAGAAAGTTTTATTATTGGTATTCTATCGTTTTTAATGCCATTTATATTAGTGTTTCTTTATACTTTTTTTGTCGAACATTGGTCTTTAAATGCTTCATTGATAGGAGCCACTGCTCTTTCCACAACTTCGCTTGCAGTTGTTTATTCAGTATTAGTAGAAACAGGATTAACAAAAACCAGATTAGGCAAATTAATTATGGCGGCAACATTTGTTACTGATATGGGAACTGCCCTTGCATTGAGTATTCTTTTTATTAAGCCAACATTTTATACCCTTGTTTTTGTTATAGTGTCTACATTACTTATAGTTTTTGTTTATAGGTTTTCTTTGTATCTATTACGAAATAAGACAATGTCGAACAAAGTGATTGAGCCTGAAATTAAGATGATATTTCTTATTTTAATGACCTTTATGTATTTTGCAAAATTAGGCGATGGACATGCTATACTTCCTGCATTTATACTTGGTTTGCTGATGTCTAAGCATTTCAATGAACAACGTAAAACTAATGTCGTCGGTAGAAAATTACGTACTGTAGCATATGCAATGATAACACCCGTTTTTTTTATTGTAGGAGGAATGAAAATCTCAATACCTCTTATAATTTCTGCATTGGGGATTTTTGTGATTTTGTTCTTTGTTAAAATAGCAGCTAAATTTATAGGGGTGTTATATTTTGCCAGAAAATACATTCCGAATGGCAGCATGTACACTACACTACTTATGAGTACAGGTTTAACATTTGGCACAATCTCAAGCATGTTCGGCTTGCAGGCAGGTTACATTAATCAGGTGCAGTATTCCGTGTTAGTTGGAGTAGTAGTGGCAAGTGCCGTAATCCCTACATTCATAGCTCAGAAATGGTATAAGCCTCTTCATTCGGAAGACTTATAATAATAAAAAATGATTGCATTTTAAATTAATGTATATTTATAAGAAATTAAAATCTTAAAAAAACTTAGAACTGTAAGTAATTTTGAAAATAAAATTGAATAATTTATCGTATTTATTAATTGTTTAATTTAGACTACTTCTAAATTCTATCATAAGTTATATTAAACTCAATTATTTTTCAAAAAAAAATTTTTTTGTTAAAAAATTAATATAAATTTGCTGCTCTTAATCCATTAAAAGACAACTAATTTTAATTTAAATATATGAAAGACAGAATTTTAAATATTGTTGAAACCTTTGGAAAAGATCCGGGTAGATTGATGGACATTTTGCTAAAAGTCCAGGCTGAATTCGGATGTGTTTCCTGTGAGGCAGTAACCGTTATCGCTTCAGCACTAGATGTTTCTGAAGTTGATGTAGTACAAACACGTTCGTTCTATCACTTTTTCACATGCAAACCTGTTGGTAAATATGCCATTTACGTGAACAATAGTGTTGTATCGTGTATGATGGGAATGGCTGATGTAGTTGATGAGTTTGAAAAAGCTACCGGAATAAAATTCGGTGAAAAAACTCCTGACGACCTTATCAGTCTTCATTATACAGCATGCATCGGCATGAGTGATCAGGAACCCGCTGCATTGATCAATTCAGTAGTGTTTACTGAACTTAACCGCGAAAAGGTAAGAAAAATAGTTGCTGATATGCGTTCAGGTAAACCAGTACAAGAGATGTTCAATAACTATGGCGATGGCGTTAATTCTAATCCATTAGTTAAGTCAATGGTAAAGAATAACATTCGTAAAGCAGGTCCTGTTACCCTTGGTGAATACACTGTTGGTAATAGTTTATCGAAAGCTTTATCTATGGATTCCAAAGCAGTTATCGGTGAGATAAAAGAATCTAATCTACGTGGACGTGGTGGTGCAGGTTTCCCGACAGGAATGAAATGGGATTTCTGTGCACGTGAAACCGGAGATCATTACGTATTGTGTAATGCAGATGAAGGTGAACCAGGAACTTTCAAAGACAGGGTTTTACTTACCGAACGCGCATACATGATATTCGAAGGCATGGCCATAAGTGGGTATGCTATAGGTGCAAAAACAGGTATATTATACCTCAGAAATGAATATTCATATCTGAAAGATTATATGCAGAGCGTTCTTAATGACCTCAGAAATAAAAATCTTTTAGGAAGAAATATTCTCGGTAAAGGCTTTGAGTTTGATATCAGGATACAATTTGGTGCAGGTGCTTATGTCTGTGGTGAAGAATCCGGACTCATAGAATCTATCGAAGGAAAACGCGGTGAACCTCGTAACCGTCCTCCTTTCCCTGTATCAAAAGGCTATAAAGATAAACCAACCATTATTAATAATGTAGAAACTTTCTGCTCAGCCGTTAAAATTATAGAAAAAGGCGCTGCATGGTACAAAGCTATAGGCACTAAAGATTCTTCAGGAACAAAATTGCTGAGTATTTCAGGCGATTGCAAGTTACCCGGTGTATATGAGATTGCATGGGGAATGAGCTTGAATGAATTATTAGCTATGGTAGGTGCAGAAAATGTACAGGCTGTTCAGGTAGCAGGTCCATCAGGTATCTGCATCCCACCTAGTCAATTTGACCGTAAAATTGCACTCGAAGACCTTCCTACAGGAGGTTCTATAATAGTTTTCGGTAAAAATCGTGATTTGTTGAAAGATGTTGTATTGAATTTTATGGAATTCTTTGCTGACGAATCATGTGGTTCGTGTGTTACCTGTCGTTCTTTTAATATGATACTCAGAAATTCAATAGAAAAAATTGTTGAAGGACGTGGTATTAAAAAAGACATAGACGACATGGCAGCCTGGTGTGAAATTATTCGCAAAACAACACGTTGCGGATTAGGTCAGACTTCTTCAAACCCCATTGCAACAACCATTAAAAACTTCAGAGGATTGTACGAATCAAGAGTAAAAGATGTAGATTATCAAAGTGATTTCGACATGCAGAAATCAGTATTAGCATCTTGCGAAGTTGTTGGTCGTTGTTCTAAAATTCATGAGTAATATTAATTAGTTATTAACAAAAAATAAATATATTAAAATGAGTGAAACAGTAAAATTCACAATAGACGGCAAAGAATGTCAAGGTATAAAAGGTCAGCCCATAGTAGATGCAGCTGCTGACAACGGCGTTTACATACCTGTTCTTTGTCATATGAAAGATCTGGTTCCGGCCGGTTCTTGCAGAATGTGTACTATTAAAGTTAACGGCCGATTAATGGCTGCTTGTACTACTCCACTTGACGAAGGCGTTTCTGTTGAAAATAATTCAGCCGAATTGCTAGATATACGTAAAGCTATCGTTGAAATGCTTTTTGTTGAAGGTAATCACTTTTGCCCTTCATGCGAAAAAAGCGGTAACTGTGACCTTCAGGGGTTAGGTTATAAATATCAAATGATGGTACCACGCTTTCCATATTCATTTGAACGTAGAGATTTGGACGCCACATCACCAAATATCTTTCTTGAAAAGAACAGATGCATCTTTTGCAAACGATGTATTCGTGTAATAAAAGATCAACAAGGCAGACATATTTTTGCATTTAAAGGCAGAGGGAAAAACCTTCAGATTAACATGGATAAAAAGTTAGCAGCAAACATCACTGATGAAGTTGCACAAAAAGCCATGGATATATGCCCCGTAGGTTGCATACTTCGTAAAGAAGTGGGCTTCAAAGTTCCTATCGGAAAAAGAAAATATGATAATGTGGCAATTGGTTCTAACGTAGAAAATAATCATCAATAATTAAGGAGGAAATAAAAATGAGTAAACCTATAATAGCTACAACTTCCTTAGCAGGATGCTTTGGATGCCACATGTCAATACTTGATATTGATGCCAGAATATTACAACTGATTGAATTAGTAGAATTCAACAAATCACCAGTAGATGATATTAAAACTTTTACCAAACAATGCGATATTGGTATCATCGAAGGCGGTTGCTGCAACAGTGAGAATGTTCACTTACTAAAAGAATTTCGTAAAAACTGTAAAATCCTTATTTCGTTAGGCGAATGTGCAATAATGGGTGGATTACCTGCTATGCGCAATGGAATTCCTGTAAAGGAATGTCTTGATGAAGCTTACTTGAATGGTCCTACAGTAGGCTTAAATGCTGAGAAGATAATGCCTAATGATGAAGAACTACCAATGATTTTAGACAAGGTTTATCCCTGCCACGAAATTGTAAAGATAGACTACTTTTTACCGGGCTGTCCTCCAAAAGCTGACCTTATCTGGGCTGCTGTTGTAGCATTGGTAACCGGTGATGCACTTAATATACCTTATGAATTAGTTAAATTTGATTAATCTAAAAGAAAAAAATAATGGCACAAAAAATAACTATAGAACCTGTAACTCGAATTGAAGGACACGGTAAAGTGACTATTCATCTCGATGACAATATGAATGTGGCTCAAACCCGTCTTCATGTTGTTGAATTTCGCGGATTTGAACGTTTTGTTCAAGGTCGTCCCTACTGGGAAGCCCCTGTACTTGTTCAGCGTTTATGCGGAATATGCCCTGTAAGCCATCATCTTGCTGCTGCTAAAGCACTCGATGTTATAGTTGGCGCAGGTACCGGTCATGGCTTGACCCCTACCGGAGAAAAAATGAGAAGATTGATGCATTATGGACAAATGTTCCAGTCTCATGCATTGCATTTTTTCCATCTGGTATCTCCTGATTTCTTATTAGGCTATGATGCAGACCCTGCAATACGTAACGTGATTGGTGTTGCTATCAATTTCCCCGAATTGGCAACTCAAGGTGTGTTGATGCGTAAATACGGACAAGAAATAATAGCAGTAACTGCCGGTAAGAAAATTCACGGCACCGGTGCTATACCCGGCGGTATCAACAAAAACCTCAGCATCGCAGAACGCGATGTGCTTTTGCATGGTGCAAATCCTTTAAATATTGATAAGATGGTTGCCTGGGCTGATGGCGCTCTTCAATTTTTTAAAGGATATTACATGAAAAACCGTGATTTCGTTGATAACTTTGCATATTTCCCATCAAATCACCTCAGCCTTGTCAGAAAAGATGGCGCTATGGATTTATATCATGGTGTATTACGCGCTGTTGATGCCAATGGTAATAGGATCCTTAACGATGTTGATTATCAGGATTATTTCAACTACATAGAAGAAGAAGTAAAAAGCTGGAGTTATATGAAATTCCCTTACCTTAAAAGTTTAGGTAAAGAAAAAGGCTGGTATCGTGTAGGTCCTCTGGCTCGTTTGAATACCTGCGACTTTATTCCTACGCCTATGGCTCAGAAAGAATTCGAGATTTACAAAGCACACACTAACGGCAAAACTAATAACTATTGCTTGCACAATCATTGGGCACGTTTAATTGAGTTATTACACTCAGCTGAAGTAATTAAGGACTTACTCAATGACCCGGATTTGCAGAAAGACGACCTCGTAACAAAAGGTACAAAACAAAAAGAAGGCGTTGGTTTGATTGAAGCCCCTCGTGGTACATTATTCCATCATTACAGAATTAACGATGATGACCAGATTGTAATGGCTAACCTTATCGTTTCTACTACAAACAATAATGAGCCTATGAATCAGTCGGTTAATTTTGTTGCAAAGAAAATGATGAATGGACAAGCAGTAATTACTGAGCCCATGAAAAATGCTGTAGAAATCGCCATCAGAGCTTATGACCCATGTCTGAGCTGCGCTACTCACGCCCTTGGCAAAATGCCTCTTGACATTACTTTATACAACTCTAAAGAAGAAGAATTGGATCATTATAAATCTTAATTCTTTAAACGTTAATGTAAAAAAGTCTGTCAAAAAAAAATGACAGACTTTTTTTTTTATCCGAAATTTCCTTATTTTTACTGAAAAATCTTTGGCCAGCCCTTACCCCTTATTCCCCTGAAGGGGAAGCCGACCCACAGTAGTAGCGTTAAGTGCGATGAACGCCCCTTTAGGGGCTGGGGGTAGCGAGGGCAGAATAAATATTGTTGCAAAAATTAGTAAACTATGAAAAAAACACTTATTTACGGATACGGAAACCCAGGCAGACAAGATGATGGCATAGGCTCACGATTTATTGAATTAGTTGATGAATGGATTGAGAAAGAAAAATTAACCGATATCTATACTGATTGTAATTATCAATTAAATATAGAAGATTCTGCTGTTATAGCTGACTATGAAAAAGTAATCTTTGTTGACGCATCAGTGGTAGAAGAAGTAAAAAATTATAGGCTGGAAAAAGTAGAACCCAACGATGCAAGAATAGAATTTACTATGCATGCTGTATCTACAGCTTTTGTGGTTGACCTGTGCAGGAAAATCTACAATAAAACCCCCGATACTTATGTGCTTCACGTTAAAGCCTACGAATTTGAGTTTAAAGAAGAACTTACACCAAAGGCTGAAGAAAATATGAAAGAGGCTTTTGAGTTTTTGAAGGGATTTGTGCTGGGGATTTAATACTTTGCCACGGATTACACGGATTTTTTTTATTCAAGCGCAAACCTGCAGTTGGAAATTTATTAAAGTTACAAACTGGGCAAAATTCTTTCTTCGTTTCTTAGCTTACGAAAATATTCAAGTATCTGTTCAGATGTCATATTAGCAAGGTCTGAACTTAATTTATCACGAACTTCGCGCATAAAACCTACTGCATCAAATGTTTTTTTCTTTTTTTCTTTAGTCTTCATAGTCAATGATTTCTTTTGGTGAGCGTATATCTATTGTAGGATAGCCAAGTTTAATATTTACTGAATTGTAGCCTCTTATTCGATTCACATTTACTATATGCTTAAAATTCCAACTTACTAATTTTACCTTTATTTCCTTATTTCAAAAGAGCTAACCTACCTTAAAGCAAAACCTGAGATAAGTAATTGTTCTATTTAACCGGTCTGTAAATATTAAATTGTCCTTTAGTTACATTTCCCAGATCTAGTGGGCTTAACCCTACTTTCCTGCCGGAAAAATAGGTGTTTTGATGGGCTATTATGTAATTACCTTTACCTTTTACTTCGTAGATAATAGCTGTATGACGCGACATTTTCTCTTTGTATGTCATATTGTCTTTCTTATAAACAACCCTGGCTCCTGTAAACTGTATTATATCATCGGGGAAAATACATTCTGTCTGAAAAAAAATTTCTTTACCAAATTTATAACGCCCGTCCCAATGAGCATCAATTGATTTTAATGCCTCAGAAGCCAAGTCCCAACATTCTCCTCTACCAACTTTTTTAGAGATTTTTGATTTTACAAAATCAATAACTTGCTTATTTAGTTCTGGAATGCTATCACAGCCAACAGTAGTATTATTTAATAGAGATGTTTTGCATAAAGGATAAATTAAGGGGTAAAATATAAATCCAATTACCAACGTCAGAATAATAAAGCTGTTTTTCATGGACTTGGTTTTCAAATGATATATAACTAAATGGTTACCATCTTCCTTTTCTCCACAATTACTATTTCTTTTTCTTCCCCTCTTCATCAAGTTTTTTCAAACGGGCCATTATGTTCTGTTTTTCCCATTCATACTCAGGATGATTATGATGGGTCTTTTTTAACTCATCATCTTCATTCTTTTCAATAGGCTTTTTGCAAACGCTTTGTTCTCTCTTTTGCACTCTCTTATTTTCTTGTTGGGATGGTAAATCAAAAAGTAATCCGTCCATTATAATTATATTAATTGTTCTTTAATTAAATCAATTTCCTCAGGGGTAAGCTCATAAAGATTAAATACTTTATTATTTATTTCATCTTCGCAATAATTTATATGCGTTTGAATTTGCTCTATTTTACTATCCAGCTTGGCTTCTGCTTTTTCTTGGTTGAGTTGTAAAAGATGTTCAACTAGTTTAACAATTTCATTATAGAGCATATTCTCCGTCATGTTTAGCTCATCAACTATTTTAATTGGAAACTTTTTACAGTTTTGAATAAGTATTTTTTGAAAAAGATTTTTGGATAAGTCAAGATATTTATTGCTATGATAAAAATTCATTAAATTAGAATTAAGTATAGCAAGTAGGTATTTTATTTTAATGTGGTTATTATCTTTTAAAACAATGTTGAAAATCGACTGTGTATTGTATAATTCCTCGGAAGCATAACCTGCATAAATTCTTAATGGGTTTCCACTAACAATTTGTCTTACTAAAATTCTTTCTTCTGTAAAAAATCTTTTTTGTCTTGGAGCTCCAAGCCAATCTCCATAACTTAAATATTCCTTTCCTCCCCATCTTACAAAATATCTTGAAACATCAGCTCCCTCTAAAACAGGTTTAAATGAATTGTCTTTAATTATTGTAGAATGGAAAACTCTTTCTGAAATTTGTTTTTCAGTATGTCCTTTATATTTATCATATGGAGTTACGCCTAATGTAAAGTCACATATTACTTGTAATTCAGTTTTATTTATTTCAATCTTTTTCAAAAGTGCCTTTATTTCGTCATTTGAAAAAATATCTAATGAAATAAATTCATTCTTCAAGCAGTCTTGCTGGTTTAAGTAATTTACTTCTTTAGCATTAATGAAAGAAATTTCATTAATTGTACCTTTTCTGTCATAAATAATACATTCAGTAGTTTTAGCTTCTTTCCCCATTGTTAATATTACAGTCTCAGCTTTAACGCCTTGAAACGTATTATCAGGCAGGCGAACTATCTCTTCAATTTTCCAATTTTCAATTATAAAGCTTCTTAATTTCATATAGGAGCTTTGAAATAAAATTGAATTAGGGACGATATAGCCAAACTTACCACCAGAATTTAATAACTGAAGCCCTCTTTCAACAAATATTGCATAAAGATTAACTCTATTTTCAGCAGTTTTGTATTTATCAAAATAATACTTTATGAGTTCATGAGGATGCCCTTTTAAATCAACCCAAGGTGGATTACCTATAACAACATCGAACCCACAAGTTTTTCCATAATCAGCAAACGATTCTTCAACTTTATCTGAAAGTTTATCAATGAGATCAATAGTTTCATTAGCAAGATTTTTTACTTTCTGATACTGAGCTTTAAGAATCTGATTTGGTTCAATTTTTTTAATTTTAAACACATCAGGAAATGCTTTTCTCCAATTGAAAGGTTTAACCTTTTTATCCTGTTCAAAAAGCTCATTTCCATAAAAATCCTCATCCACCAAACTATTTCCACATTTTATGTTGTTGTCCAATGTAGGTAAAACTCTTTCGTGAAACATCTGAAACTGATGGGCAATAGAAGCTGACGTTTCACCCTCCATACATTTCAGAAGCAAGCTCAGTTTGGTTACTTCAACAGCATTTACATCAATGTCGACACCATAAATGTTATTAAGCAAAATTCTTTTCTTTTCTGCTGTTGTCAGATGTCCGTCAGGAGTAAGCATATCTGTTTTTTTACCTTTGGGACCCTGTGCTTGTCGAAGGGTGCCATTGTTGGTATAATAATTTTTATGAAAGTCGAGGAGATGCTGATAAGCACCTATTAAAAAGCTGCCGCTACCACAGGCTGGGTCAACAATTTTAATTTTACTTATCTCTTTAGGTGTCTTGCCGTCGATTAGTTTTCCAACAGTATTTTTAACGATATAATCAACTACATATTCAGGAGTGTAATACACACCGCCTGCTTTTCTTACTTCCGGTTTTTTCTCAATTTTAGCATGATGTGCCGGTGTGATACGGATTACCTTTCCTAAAAACTGTTCATAGGCGGTTCCAAGAATTTCAACAGGCATTACAGCAAAAGCATAAGGACAAGGGAAATACAACTCTGTAAGAATGGTTTTAATTACTTTGTTTTCAATTTTCAAATGTTCGCTGATGCGGTCTTTCTTAAAATCAAATAATCCGGAATTATATTTATCGTCTGCTTCTTTAAAGATTGTGAAAAGATTTTGATAGTAGTCGCCTTGATTTAAAGCACTTTTTAAGTTCTCATAAGGTTCAATGCTTCTATCTTCAGCAATGCGTAGAAAAATAATTCTATCTATAATTTGTTGAACAACGAAGTTAATCTCATCTTCGTCAAGGTCTTTATTGTTCCAGCTTATAGAAGTTGCCAAATAAGTACGCCAGTTGTCGAGTGATTGTAAAAAATCTTTGTCAACAGTAGCCGTTCCTTTTCTATTGATGCTACCCTGACTATATTTGTCGAAACTGCCTTTTAAAACCTGCTCTTTTGAAAAAGTACCCCAGATAAAATCGAACTTTTTTAAATAATCTCTGAAATTGATATATTCTATACGAGCTATGGATGCTTTGTCTGTAGAAAATGGCTTTTTTGTACAGTCGTAAATTGCAAACTCCTCAAAGTCAGTAATTATACTTACAGAAAGCTTGGCACTCCACCCATATCTACGCACCTGAAAAGCCGCCATTATGTCTTCTTTAATTGAAATGCTCGGTTTCTTTGCTTCAACAAAGAATAATCTTTTATTGCCACCAATTCTAAATGAATAATCGGGCGTTTTAGTTACACCTCCGACTTTTACCCTATCTTCGTGAATAACTTCTCTGTACGATTCAGCATAACCTTGCTCGTTGTCTATATCCCATCCGAGTGCCTTGAAAAAAGGATCGATAAAATCTCTACGTGTTAATGTCTCATTATAATCTGGATTTTTGTATGAAGCAAATTGCTCCTCAAAGCGTTCAACAAGCTCAGCTATTTTATTATATGCTGTTTCTTTTGTTATCATTTTATCCCTTTTAGATATTTAATTAAGCCATTATCTTTTTATCTTCTGTTCTATACAAATGTATATATTATCTACAAAAAGCAACAATAAGTTTTAAAATAAATTCATTCAGAGAAGAGAATAATAAATAAGCCGATTTAAGTAAGATTATTGTCCCCCTAACCAAACCGATATGCTTAATGGACAATAGTATTGTCGGCGCCGGCAAAAGTATTGCCCTTTTGGACACTTTGAGCTACCTTTTAGACAAAGATAGTGTCTAAGAGGACACTAATAGCTACCTTTTAGACACTCTGACCTACCTCTTGGACAAAGAGAGTGTCTAAGAGGACACTCATAGCTACCTTTTGGACACCCGGAGGTATCTTTTAGACACTCCGAGTGCTCAAACAGGCAGGCTGAATGCCATTTCTGTAAAAAATAAGAGAATAATGAAAAGTTACAAAAACTTCTAAGCGTTAGAAGGTGTAGGAATAGTTTTTACCTTACGACCGGGAAACCTCTGGCTTAAATCAGTATAAATAGCTCTTGCTCCGGGCACATCTTTTTCTGCTGCCACGCGTACGGCCTGATAAAATCCAAGAATGCTGTTGAATGCCTCTACTCCTGCTTCCATTTGTGTGTCTTCAATTTTTTGTTGTAATGATACCATCCATTGCTGAATATCGAGAAGGTCTTTCTGCATGTTATAGTCCTTAAGAATTTCAACCATGTTCACATAACCGGGCACTAGTTGTGGGTTGGCTTGCGCATAACTGATTGCTTTACCTACAAAAGCTACAGATTTATCACCAAGTTTAACGCCTCCCCTGCGCTCTTCACTGGTAAGGGAAATAAGAAAGGGCAGTTTGGTATTAATGGTCTGAATAGCCGTTTGTACTGCTGTTTTGTCTGCTGCCGGAAGTGCTGATGAAATTAAGTTTTGAGTTGCCATTTTAATGAATTAAATTGTAAATAATAGACCTGATATATTTAAAAATAATTTATATATTTTATTAAATATATTTACAAATTTAACAAATATTATAAGATAAACGACTTTATATGTAAATAAACACAGAATGAAGAAAAATCATCATGGATTGCATTTAAAATGATTTTTAATAAAGTAAACCCTATTTGAGAAAATGTTTACAGTCCCATAAACAACATACCAAGCCCACATAAGAAAATAGTACCTCCTGCCAGCGCATGACTGTATTTTTCCATTGCTTTCATGGGGAGTAGTTTTATTCCAAAAGAAGTAAGTAATACAAGTGTCAGCATAGTGGTGATAGTAACAATGCTGAAAATAACTGTTACCAGTATCAGTTCTTTATAATTATGTTTGGCTGCAGGATACATTACAAGGGGTATTAAAGGCTCGCAAGGGCCAAAAACAAAGATGGTAAAAAGAATCCAGGGTGTCAGGTTTATTTTATTGTTTTTCTCATGTACATGTAAATGTTCCTGGTGATGTGTGTGCTCGTGTAGATGAGAGTCTCCATCACTATGATAGTGTATATGTTTATGTGGCTTGTTTCTGATGGCTCTGCGCATACCCCATACAAAATAAACAAGCCCAAAAGCAGTAAAAATGTATGATATGATACTGCCTCTTACCCCTTCAAAAAGCTCCAGCTTACCAACGGCTACACCAAGTGCAATGCCAACAAATCCAAGTATCACAGAACCTCCAACATGTCCGACACCGCATAATGCAGTAAACCATGCTGTTTTTGTCAATGACCATTTTTTAGCTTTTGCAATAACAATAAAAGGAAGGTAATGATCAGGCCCTGCCAGCGTATGGATGAACGCTATAGAAAGAGTAGTTATAATAAGTAGTGATAATTCCTGTGTCATATTCTTTTTATTTATTCTATGTCTGTCATCACCAGCCGGCCATGTTTAATACCCTTTGTGGCTATAATCTTATCTGCTAATTTTAAAAGCATCTGTGCCTTGCCCTTTACAGCAATAGTTTCAAGACAGAGGTCATGGGCAAGATGAACATGCTGTGTTGATAAAATCAACTCATGATAATCATGTTGCACATTCATCAGGTTATTGTTCAACTCGCGTTTGTGATGGTCATAGACAATAACGATGGCACCGGCAACTATCTTATTTTTATCTACTTTCTCAGAGACCAATGTTCCTTTTATAAGATTGCGGATTGCCTGAGAACGGTTAGGGAATTTATCCTTCTTCACCATCTCATCTAAAGCATTCAGAATGTCTTCTTCTAATGATACACCAAAACGTTTTATCTGCATTGTGTTACTTTATTTAAGAAACGTGCCACAAAGATAGGGGAATATTTTTAATCAAAAAGGAAAAAATAAAAAAGTTCAAAAGTTAGAAGATTTAGAAGAAAGAGGTTAGAAATGGGAAGTGGAAATTGTGAATTGAGGGTTGCAGACTGCCGACTGAGGACTGCCGACTAAAGACTGCCGACTGAGGATTGCAGACTTAACATTGAAAACATTAAAAGCAGGGTATCATTTTTCAGAAAGACTTATTATTTAATAGTCCCCTTCAACCATTCATACCATTGAGCCATACCTTCTCCTGTTTTTGCTGATAATTCGAAAAATTGGAGGTGATGGTTTACCTTTAGGGCATATTCTTTAGCTTTCTCTACATTGAAATCGACATAAGGCAAAAGGTCAGTTTTATTTATAATACAAATATCTGAGGTGTGAAACATGTTGGGGTATTTGATAGGCTTGTCGTCGCCCTCAGTCACGCTAATAACTACCACGCGATAAGCTTCACCCAGATCGAATAACGAAGGACAAACCAGATTGCCTACATTCTCAATTATAAGAACAGAATTATCTGCAACCTCAAGTTTTTTAAATGCCTTGTTTATCATGTCAGCATCCAGATGACAGCCGTTGCCGGTGTTTATCTGAATCACAGGAGCTCCTGTAGCGTTTATACGGTTGGCATCGTTCATGGTTTGCTGGTCGCCTTCTATAACACTGAAAGTAATTTTATTCTTTAAGTCAGTAATAGTTTTCTCAAGTAAGGTAGTCTTACCAGAACCAGGCGAACTTACTAAATTTAAAGTTAATATATTCTTGGCTTCAAAATATCCTCTGTTCCTCTCGGCTATCAGATTGTTGGTACATAATACATCTTGTTCTAATTGTATTACTTTACCATGCGAATGACTGTGTTCACCAGGTTCATCTTCATGATTATGAGAGTGGTTATGATCATGAATATGCTCATGCGTTCCATCATCGGTATGTTCATGGGTATGATGGTGTGTATGCTCATGTTTATCATCATGGATATGAGGATGGGTGTGCTCATGAGATTCATTATGAGGATGTACATGAGAATGTGTATTTTCTTCACCCGGTTTTTTATACGTTATTGGATTATTTGGTTGGTCGCAGCCGCAAGTATCACACATAATTCTGATATTAAATTTATGCAAATATAAATATTTAATTTATAATACACACCACAGGCACAAAGTACACGGAGTTATATTTAGAAAACATTGACCACACAGGCACATAGTACACATAGAATTAATTAAACATTAGTGTATGATAAAAATATTAACAACTTCATTTTTTACAATATTTCGGTGCGATGCACTTAAAAATAATAGCATATTATAAGCTTACAAATATTTTGGGACTCTGTCCCAATAAACTTTATAAATAAATATTTAATGTAAAATATGAGATTAATCAATTTTGATTGTTTTTATTTTAAGTTCTTTACCTTGAATAATTTCATACTCAAATTTGTTGCATTGAGGGCAGGCTGTATAATAATCGCTCAGTCCGAATTCACAATTACATAAATTACATCTGGCTTTACCTGGAATTTTATCAATAACAAACTTAACATCTTTCAGCAGGTCATTTTTAGGAGCATTTTCAATAGCAAATTCCAAAGCATCATACGCCACACCGCTCAGTTCACCAACTTCCAATTCGATTTCAAGGACAACAGCAGCTTTATGGCTTCTGGCATTCTCTTCTACTGTATCCAGTATGTTTGCTACGATTGATAATTCATGCATACTTTATGTAATAAGATAAAAGACAAAAGTAAAAAGACAAAAGAAAAGACAAAAGTAAAAAGATAAAAGTAAATAAAGATAAAAGTGTGTTCTACTTATTATTGTCTTTTCTTGTTTTTTGAACAATGCTTCCTAAGATCAATTTCAATTCCTGAGATTCATTAATTAGCCATAAGAGCTCATCATGATTGTCTTTGCCTTCATAAGTTGCGTTGATTACTCTTAACCAGTAATTTGACTCTCTCATTTCTCTTAATGAAATTCTTGTTTTATTATTAAAATCTGGCCTTGATGAACCTGACTGTGCTTCTTCATAATTTGCACCACTTGAAGTTGAACTTTTTACTAATTCCTGACTTGTGACGCTTTGGTTTTTTTGTCAATTTCTGATTTTTAAGTATCTGATAATGTGTGATATAAATTTTTAAAAGTTGAATTTTACCGCACTAACTGACATTTTCCTGTTTTTTTAACTTTGTAACGCAAAATTTGATTTTAACGCTTTGAGAATTGCTTAAAAAATATCAAATTATTTTTTGGCGCAATTAT